>Cebus_capucinus_imitator_PRJNA485217_SSR012__coassemble_939_pt1 | contig 25477 bp, 21 predicted proteins | sample Cebus_capucinus_imitator_PRJNA485217_SSR012__metabat2_high_PE_006 | metagenome-assembled genome bin Cebus_capucinus_imitator_PRJNA485217_SSR012 | reverse complement strand
CGTGGGACGCGGGTGCCGCGCGTGGGCTGCGCTGCAGGCGCCCCGGGCCGTCCCTCTCACGTGGCGCCTGTGGCGAAGGGGCACCGCGCCATCCCGCCCCCGACACCTCGCCCCTGCGAGATCCAGCCTTATGCGGGGCATCCTCGCCCCTCTGTATGCGAGCCGGTGAGAACGGGTAGGCTTGCTGTATTGCTGTGCTGTTCTGAAAGGATGTTGCATGTCTGATGCTGCTTCCGCCGCCATCTTTGGCGTGCGTGTGGGCGTGGTGGGCGCCGGCTCCATGGGCGGCGCCATCGCTGCCGGCCTGGTGGCCTCGGGCGCTTTGCCTGGCTCCGACGTCTTTGCCTGCGACCACAATGCGCCCAAGCTGGCGCATCTCGCCGAGGCGGGCGTGAGCGTGGTGGCAGATGCCGAGGCGCTCCTAGCTGCCGAGCCCGACGTGGTGGTGCTTGCCGTGAAGCCCCAGGTGTTGGGCGCCCTCATGGCCGAGCTTGCGCCTAAGCTGGCCGGCAAGCTCGTGGTTTCCATCGCTGCCGGCGTGACGCTCGCCACGCTCGAGGCGGCGCTTCCGGGCGCGCGCGTGGTGCGCGTCATGCCCAACCTTCCCGTGGCCGTGCGCTCGGGCGCAAGCGCGGTGTGTGGGGGCGCCAGTGCCACCGCCGAGGATGTGGAGCTCGTGCGCGTGCTCTTTGCGCAGCTCGGGGCCTCCGTGGTGATGCGCGAAGACCAGCTGGATGCCGAGGGTGCCGTGGTGGGCTGCGCGCCGGCGTACTTTGCGCTCATGGTGGACGCGCTCACGAGGGCCGGCATTCGCTCGGGGCTGCCGGCGGCGGCTGCGCGCGAGATGGTGAGGGCCACCATGCTCGGCGTGGCGCAGATGCTTGCCGAGGGAGGAGACCATCCACGTGCCTACATGGAGCGCGTGACCTCTCCGGGCGGCACTACGGCAGCGGCGCTCTATGAGCTCGAGCCGCTGCTGGTTGAGGGCGCGTATGCGGCGGTTGACGCCGCGCTTGCCCGTACGGCTGAGCTGGCGAAGGCGTAAGGGTGGCGTGATGGTCTTTCTACAACTTGCAAACGTGCTCGTGAAGCTCCTGGACTTCTACGAGTGGCTCATCGTTATCTGGTGCCTCATGTCGTGGTTCCCCATCCGCGAGGGGAGCCTCATTGGCGACATCGCCGTGGTCATCAACCGCCTGGTGGCGCCATACATAAGCCTTTTCCGCAGGTTCATCCCGCCTCTGGGTGGCATCGACTTCTCGCCCATCGTGGCCATCGTCGCCCTATCGCTGGTGCAGAACCTCATCTGGCGAGTCGGCGTTGGCCTGGTGTTCTAGGCCCACGTGGCCCCAAGTGGCAAGGCGCTCGCACATCTTCGTGCGGGCGCCTTTTTTGAGACCGTGCGTCCCTTTGTGGATGGCAGCGGCAGGACCGTGGTGCGTCTGTGCCTCGTCTCGCGTCTTGCGCCGGGCGTGCCGGTGCCCCTGCGTTCCTCGGGTGTTGCAACGTTCGCTAGAACTCGCTCCCTTGACATTTGAGTTAGGGGGGGGGTAGCATTTCGAAAGAAACCTACCATCCCCCTGTGGGGGAGGACGGAGCCACACCATGAAGCATCCCAAGTCGCAAGCCGCCCGTCTCGCAGCCTCAGCCGGCCTTGCCCTAGGCATTACCCTCGCTGCCGTCCCCGTTGCGGCCCTAGCCGAGGAGCCTGGGGTGGCTGAGACTGAAGCTGCCGAAGACAGTTCAGCTTCTAGCTTTACGGCCGTTGTTAATGGTCAGTCCTATTCAAGCCTCGGTGACGCTGTTGACAATGCCCAAGAAGACGATGTCATCGTGCTGAGCGGCGTCCTTCAAGGCGACGCTAGCAATCCCATCAGTGTAACCAAGTCGGTGACCTTCATGGGTGCCTCGTCGCAAAGCGGCTATGGCGCCTCCCTTAACGACGTAGTTTTCAACGTGGAAGAGAGTGCTTGCATCTCCCTTGATTCACTGGAGCTCACGGGCAAGTCAAAGATTCATGACACGAATGCCTCTGGGATAGCGATAAAGAACTCCCACGTCTCGGTAAACGTATTGACCAGCACCGCTAACGCCCCAGAAAACTCTTTCATCTACGGCACAAATGAAAGCAACGGGCAGCATGTGGTCAAGTTTACGCTCGAGAATAATGTCTTCGAGCAGACGTCGGCTGATGGCTATGGGTTCATCTTTGACTGGGCCGTTTGGGCCGATGGCTCGTCAGTGACAGGGAACACCTTCGGCACGGAGGATAAGAAAATCAACACCTGGCTGTTCCGGGCCATGAATTTTGCCAAGGACGCTGTGGTCACCATTTCCGACAATACAGGATATCTTGCAGATGGCAGTGGCGCCTTCTCGCTTGTCCAGAATACCACGGCTGCCAACGAGGCGACCGTTGTGTTTTCTGACAACGAGATCACCCATAGTGGTACATACAAGCATTTCATATGGTTTGATGGCGCTCAGGCTGATGGGAGTGCATCAGTCAAGATGGTGGTTACAGACTCCAACTGCTACAACGGCGGGTCAGTGGGGCAATCCGATGTCTGGGCCACAAACAGGAAGTATGGCTACCTGGTAACTAATGCCGTCCTCGATGGGGAGGGCAAGATCCTCTCCGGTAACGTTAAGCTGGGAAGCATTACGGCTTCCAGTCTCAAGAATGACCTCGCAGGCGATGTCGAATATAACTCGGAGACGGGTGAAGTCAGCTTCGACAAGGTGGCCACCGTGAATGGCAGGGCGTATCCATCGCTCACCGCCGCCGTCAATGACGCCAAGAACGGGGATGCCATTGCCCTTTTCAAGGACACCACAGAGTCCATCACTATCCCAGAAGGCCTTGATGTCACGCTCGATCTCGCTGGCCACAAGCTCACGAGCGAGACGTCCCACACCATCACCAACAACGGCACGCTCACCATCAAGGACTCGTCTGAGAACAAGACCGGCGTGGTTGACTGCAAGGCCCATCAAAAGACCGCGCTCTACAACGGCGTCGGGGGCGTGATGACCGTGGAGGGCGGCTCCTTCACGCGCTCCGCTGAGGCGAGCACGCAGACGGGTACCGGCAACAACTCGTATTACGTGGTGAAGAACTTCGGCACCATGACCATCAACGACGGCACGTTCAAGTTCTCCGACACCAACCAGGGCTACTACTCCTCGCTTGTTGCCAATGGCTGGTACAGCAAGAATGACTCGGGCAATGAACAGGACTACGGCAACCATGTGGCCTCGCTGACCATAAACGGAGGCACCCTGACCGGCGGCAAGATCGTCGTCAAGAACGACGACTACTCCAAGCTGTCCGTGACGGGCGGCAGCCTCAACCAGCCCTGCAAGGACTACTACGCGCTCGTGAACTACCACGAGGCCGAGATCTCCGGGGGCACCATCCACTCAGCGGGCAAGGCGGTCACCAACCAGGTGCTTGGCGTTGAGTCAGACATTGCCAAGCTCACCATCTCCGGCGGCACCATCACGAGCGAGACCAACTTCGCCGTGGAGACTGCTCGCCAAGGTAGCACCAGCGCAGAGGGCCTTACCACCATCACGGGCGGCACCTTCAAGGGCGGCGCCGAGGCTATTCGCGTTGGCGAGGGCTGCTCGTTCGACATCTCGGGCGGAACCTTCGACTCGGCCGAGGGCAAGGGCACCTTCGCGGGCGAGGGCGGCGCCTCCGTGTCCGGTGGCGCCTTCTCGGCCCCCGTGCCCGCGAGCTTCCGTGCCAAGGGCCTCGTGAACCTCTGCGGCTCGGATGGCGACTACACCCTCGTGGACGCCTCCTCCGCCGAGGCGGCGGCGAACGCCAAGGTCACCACGTCCGACGGCGAGGTGGTCTACTTCGCGAGCACGGACGCGGCCAAGGAATACGCCGAGTCCCTGGGTGACGACGAGGGGGCCGAGGTCGAGACAATCCCGCACTACGTCGCCCCCACGCGCTACGCCGTGGGCGTGGAGCCCTCCGGGCGGGGCACGGCCAGCGTGAGCTCGTCGTGGGCGCCCGCCGGCACCAGGGTGACGGTCGCGCTCAGCCCCGCCGAGGGCTTCCGCGCCGCCGGCGTCGCGGTCACCGACGCGTCCGGGAATGCCGTCGGGGTCGAGGCGGGCGGCGAGGCGGGGGAGTACGCGTTCGCCATGCCCGCCTCCGGGGTCACCGTCACGCCGCTGTTCGCCAGGTCCTTCCCCGACGTGGACTACGCCTCCTGGTACGCCCCCTCGGTGGACCTCGTCTCCGCCCGCGGCGTCATGAACGGCGTGGGCGACACCGGCCGCTTCGGCGTGGGCGCCACGCTCACCCGAGCCGAGCTGGCCTCGCTGCTGTGGAACTGCGCCGAGCCCGGCCACGCCCACGACCCGGCCGCCGCGAACGCCACCGGCATGGACGACGTCGCCGACGGCCAGTGGTACACCGCCGCGGCCAACTGGGCGGTGGAGAGCGGCGTCATCAACGGCTACGACAACGCCGACGGCTCGCGCTCCTTCGGCCCCAACGATCCGGTGACCCTCGAGCAGCTCTGCGCCGTGGTGCGCAACCTCGCCGGCGGCGAGGGCTCCGCCGACCTGTCCGGGTTCCTGGACTCCGACGAGGTCTCCGGCTGGGCGAGGCCCAGCGTGTCCTGGGCGGTCTCCGCGGGCCTCGTGAACGGCTCCGTCGAGGACGGGGGCCTCTACCTCCGCGCCGGCCAGCGCATGGCTCGCGAGCGCGTCGCGGCCGTGGTCGCCAACGCCCTCGGGGCGGGCGTGCTCAGGTAGGCAATCACATGCGCGAGGCGCCCCATGCGCGGGCGCCTCGCGCAGCCACCCCTAGGCGCGGGCGGCCTCCCAGGGGCCGCCCGCGCCCTTTCATGCCGTGGCTCGGCATAGCCTTACTTATCTGCTCGAGAAAAGTAAGGTTATGCGATAACCTTACTTTTGCGGCGATGATAAGCAGGATGGCGCGTCTGCGGCAGATGCAAGCAAGGTGGCCTGCCCGCCAATGCTCTGCATATCGAATTCTGCTGAAATGACGCAAAGACAAATCTAAATTATGCGGTAATACCACTCTTATCAAATAAGAATTTTGGGTCAGTCACTATTTTCATGGGATTGGCCGCTTAAAACCAGCTCGGATATCATGACGGCCGCAAGGCGAGGGTGTCTTCCTATACGATGCGTTCCCATCCATCACGATGAGGCGACGCATCGTATAGGAAGACACCGAATGGACTATGCCATGCTCTCGGCCCCCGCGGGCCACCTGACCATGCCGTCCCTGCTTCCGGGCTTCGTCCAAGACGAGGTCGGCGCCGCCGCGCTCCCCTCCGGCCGCGACGCGATCGTGTTCAGGGGGCGCCTCGACGACGCGCACGTCGCCAGGACGTGCGCGTGCGGCCGGCCCATGCACGTCAACGGCGACGCGCCGGTCAGGCTCCGGCACCTGCCCTACGGCGGCGCGCTGGCAGTCGTGGTGGTGCGCCGCCCGCAGCTCGAGTGCCCGGGCTGCGGCGCCACCCGGACGCCCGAGGTGCCGTTCAGGGAGCCGGGCCACATGATCACGTCGCCCCTGGGCGAGTACGCCCGCGACCTGCTCGCCCCGGGGCGGCCACACGTTGCGCGAGGTGGGCCGGATCTGCGGGATCGGCAAGAACGTGGTGAAGGCCATCGACATGGCCCGCCTGCTGTCGGCCTATGCGGAGGGGGGCGGCGCCCGCCTCAGGAGGCCCGAGCGCCAGGCCCGCTACCTGGGCATAGACGAGTTCAAGCTGCACGACGGGCACCGATACGCCACCCACGTCATGGACCTGGAGACGGGGTACGTGCTGTGGGTGAGGCACGGCAAGAAGAAGCAGGTCGTACACGACTTCGTCGACCACGTCGGCCCCGAGTGGATGGCCGGCGTCGCGGCCGTCGCGTGCGACATGAACTCGGACTTCTGCGAGGGCTTCCTGGAGAGGTGCCCCCACCTGAGGATCGTGTTCGACCGCTTCCACGCCGTCAAGAACCTCAACGACAAGGTGGTGTCCGCCGTTCGTAAGGACGAGCAGGCCAGGCTCAGGGAGGAGGGCGACGAGGCGGCCGCCAGGTCGCTCAAGCGAAGCAAGTACGTGCTGGCGTCCTCGCGCGGCACGCTGCTCAGGAAGGACGGCGAGGCGGCCGCGGGCAGGGTGGTCAGGAGGGGCTCCGCGCTGTTCGGCACGGAGGACGTGAGGCGTCGCGGCGGGCACGTCGAGCGCCACGAGGCGCTCATCGCGTCGAACTCCCTGCTGTTCGCGCTCGACCTGGTCAAGGAGCAGCTCGACGCGGCGTATCGGCTGCGCGACGAGCGCGCGATGCGGCTCGCCGTCGACGACATCGTGGCCGTGTGCGAGGGCACGGGCGACAGCCACTTCCACTGGTTCGCCAACCTGCTCTCCAGCCACGTCGACGGCATCGTGAGCCATGCCAGGTGCGCGATATCCTCAGGCAAGGTCGAGGGCGCGAACAACCGCATCAAGACGATAAGGCGGCGGGGATACGGCTACCCGGACGACGAGTACTTCTTCCTGAAGATCATCGACTCAAGCAGGAAGAGATACGTCGAGAACCCCAAATCCCATAGATTTAGTGACTGACCCGAAAAGATTGTGGATGCCGGTTCAGATGACCAATGCCAATACCGTATGAGTAATGATAACCGCAAGTCATAGTTAATCATTAAACATAAGCATTTGATATTGTGATGCATCCAACCGATAATCTTTACTAGGTTTTGAGAAGGAGCTACATCATGGCTTTCATGCACGTTGATTTCATGTCGGGGACGCTTAGGCGCTCCGTTCAGTTCAATGCGGTGTTTCCTGTAGATAACTATATTCGGCGCAAAGCATCTTATGATGGGAAGCCCCTGAAGACGCTCTATCTCCTGCACGGACTCCTGGGCGATTACAACGATTGGCCGCTTCAGACAAACATACAGGCGCTCGCAACGCGAAAGAACCTCGCGGTGATCATGCCTTCTGGTGACAATTCTTTTTTTGTTGACGCACCGATTCCGAATTTCGATTACGGGAGATTCATCGGAGAAGAGCTTGTCGATGTCACGAGGCAGATGTTCAACCTGTCCCGTAAGCGCGAGGACACGTTCATCGCCGGTTTCTCCATGGGCGGCTTCGGGGCTCTTCGCAACGGATTCATCTACAGCGAGACCTTCGGATATATCGGCGCGCTGTCGAACGCGCTCAACATCTTCGAGCTTCCTGCGAGCGACCCCCGCAGATGCCTCTTTCACGAGGATGCCGTATTCGGCGACCTTGAGAAGGCCCGCACGACGGACAAGAACCCGAGGGTCGCGTTGACCGAACTGGTCACACGTGCTGTCGGAGATAAGTTCAAGTACCCCCCATGTGTACATGGCATGCGGGCTCCAAGACCAGCTTTTGGGCGTCAATCGGTCTTTCAGGGATGCCATAGAAAAAGCCGGACTCGACCTGACCTACGAAGAGACTCGGGACGGACGCGACTGGGCTTTCTGGCAAACTCAGATCGACAAGCCCTTGGATTGGCTGCCCCTAGAGGATTCTGTAGAGGGTCTCAGCAGCGGTCATGTCCGCCTTGGGGATTAAGGTAGCTAACCTATGGAAGAAACTCGAATCCATAAAAGCATGCGCGGGCTTGTCGCGGGAAGCATAGCGCTCGTGCTCATCTTCGCAGCCTCGGCGGCTCCTATTCCGCTTTACAGCCAGTATTGCGCAATGCTCGGCGTGCCCAAAAGCGCGTTTTCCATCGCGACCGTTGCCTATTTCGTCGGCACGATAGGATCGCTTCTCGTCTTCGCGCGCCTTTCCAATTTCATCGGAAGGAAAAGGGCGATCCTCATCGCCACCGCTTTCTCGATCGCAGGCTGCTTATCCTTCGCGCTCATAGCGAATGAAGCCCTGCTATATTTCGGGCGTTTCGTTCAAGGTCTCGCTTGCGGCATCGCATCGGGAAGCGCAGGTGCGTACGTCGTCGATAATGCGCCTGAGAAGCCTGCCTGGCTCTCCGCCGTCATAACCACGAGCGGCCCGCAGGCAGGATTGACGATAGGGTGCCTTTTGTCTGCTGCGTTCGCAGATGCAGAGGATCTGGAGGCGCAATGGGCCTTCTTCTTGCTGATTGGAGCGTTTGTGGCTTGCGCTGCGTTCGTGTGCGCATGTCCTGAGACGGTAAAAAGGTACAAAGGAGCAATCCGTTCCATGGAACCGAGCGTCAGGGTTCCGGCGAGCGTCAAGGCAGTGCTACACGCAAGCTGTTTCGCCTTCATGGGAACGTGGGCCATCGGAGGGTTTTATCAAGCGTCCTCGACCGTTTTCTCGCAGATCTGTTTCAGCAGCTCGTCCACCCTCATAGCGGCGGCGGTATTCGCGCTGTTCATGGCACCGAGCGTCATCGGCGCGCCGCTAGCATCCAAGTTGACCCCTGAGCGCGCGCAGGTATTCGGGATGGGGGCGTTCGTGTGCTCTGTTGCCTGCCTCGCATGTGCCGTGCTGCTCGCGAATCCGGCATTGCTCATCGTGGCCAGCATCTGCGGTGGCATCACCCAAGGTGTCGCCTATTCTGGGGGCATGCGCCGCGTGCTCGCGCGGACGGCACCGTCAGAGAGTGCATCGATCTTATCCATGGTGACGATGGTCTCCTATACCGGCGCTGCCGTGCCGAACCTAATCATTGGTACTGCGGGCGCATCATGGAGCACACCAGGGATCGCCTGCGGGTATGCGATAGCCGTTGCGCTGTGCTTTGCTGGAAGTGCTTTGGTGTTACGGAAGCAGGCGTTCGGACATTCAGGCGGAGCAGGTTGAGACAACAGCCTTTCAAGGATAAGGACATGATTCACACCAAGAGCAAAGTAAAAGAGGAGTGCAAATGGCAAACCAGGGCATGTTGACCAAATGCACATTTGCGATTGTATTATGCGCGATTTTAGCGCTGTCAACTCTCGCAGGGTGCTCACAGCAAGAAAGCGGTCCAAGTGCAGAACAATCCTCCGCTACCTCCAGCAGTGAGTCAGCAAACGATATGGCGAGCAATGCGGCTTCGGCAGAAGAAGAGGATACCGAGGCCACAGCTACAGCTACAGCCAACGAGCAGAGCAGTTCGCAAGATGCACAAGGCAGAGAACAAGGAAGGGTGAGCAACATGAAGATCACAGTGAACGGACGCGAATTCACGGCTACCTTGGAGGACAATGCCACAACAAAGGCGCTTGAAGGTGTGCTTCCCCTGACGGTTCCCATGGACAACCTCTATTCGCGTGAGATGTGCTACCACCTCCCCGACGCGCTTCCCACCGATGACGTGGCTACCCGTGGATACGAAGTGGGAGACCTTGTCTACTGGCCGCCTATGCACAGCCTCGTTATCCTCTACGCTCAAAACGGCGAGCACTTCTCGTATCAGAAGCTCGGGCACGTAGAAGGAGATGTGGAGTCGTTCTTCACTGGCGCAGGCACACTTGACGTGACCTTCTCCGACTAGAGGTTCTCTTCTATAAAGCTTACGAAGGCGGAGGTGGCCGAATCGTGCGCCACCTCTCGCTTCCAGGCGAGCGCGCTCTCGCTCTCGATGGCAGGCTCAAGCGGGATCGAAACGAAGCGCGATGGGTCCCAGTAGCTCGCTGAGCCCTCTACGCCTAACAGTATTCCCATGTGCCGGGCTATCATGCCCGCGCGGATGCCGCCGAGGTTCACCGTATAGCGCACGTCGAGCTTTCGGCTCAAGCGTCCGAACCACTGGGCAAGCTCGTTTCTGACATTCGGTCTGCTGGGGAGCATCAGCGTCCTGTCAGCAAGGTCTTTGGGGCGTACCGACTCGCTTTGCGCGAGCGGGTCATCAATCGCCATGACGGCGACCCAACGCTCCTTCTGGTGGAGGCGGACGAACGAGTACTTCTCCTTGTCCACAGGCTCCAGCAAGAGCCCGAAGTCGAGAAGGCCGCGATCGAGCCGCTCTGTTACCTGGTCTGCCACGCCGGAGAGGATGTCGAAGGTGACGTTCGGGTTGATGGCGGTGAACTTCTGTATCGCGTCGAGCACTATGCCGCATGAGAACATCTCTCCCATGCCGATGGAGATGCGCCCGACGACCTCCTCGCCGCGCCCGAGTTCAGACTCCGTGAGATCGACCAGTTGGAGAATCTCTTCGGCGCGGCGCCTGAGAATGATACCGTCATCTGTGAGCACCATGGCGCGTTTTCCGCGAACGAAAAGTGCAGTCCCGAGATCGGTCTCCAACTGGTTCAGTTGGCGCGAGAGCGCAGGCTGGGTGATGTGCAGGACATCTGCCGCGCGAGTGAGGTTGCCCTCTTCGGCTATGGCGAGAAATGACCTGAGCAGGCGTATTTCCATGGGATACTCCTTTGGGTTTGTGAGTATGTCGGCTTCAGATGGCTTTATTGTAACTTTACCGCATGGTTACCCATGCAAGATAAGCAGTTAACATAGCGAAGCTTCTACAATCTACGTAAAAGCAGCGACTCTCTCACTGAATGACGATTGAAAGGAACGAAGATGATACTTGAGGAAACCTATGAACTTTCAAACGGCGTACGCATCCCGAAGCTCGGGTTCGGCTCCTGGCTCATCTACGGCGAAGCAGCAACGCAGGCAACCGAACGCGCTATCGCGTGCGGGTATCGGCTGATAGACACGGCACAAGCCTACGGCAACGAGGCAGAGGTCGGGCGTGCTGTGCGCAACTCCGGCGTTGCCCGCGACAAGGTCTTCGTTGCGAGCAAGATCGCCGCAGAGCTTAAGACCAAGGATGCGGCAGCGAAGTCGATCGACGAGTCGCTCTCCAAGATGGGACTTGACTACCTCGACCTGATGATAATCCACTCGCCTCAGCCTTGGGCCGACTTCCGCAACACCGACGACCACTTCTATGAGGGTAACCTGGAGGCGTGGGCGGCGCTCGAGGATGCCTACGACGCTGGCAAGTTGCGCGCTATCGGCGTGTCGAACTTCCTGCATGACGATGTGAAGAACATGCAAGACAACGCACGCATCCAGCCCATGGTGAACCAGATGCTCTGCCATGTGGGGCACGTTCCGCAAGAGCTGATCGACTACTGCAAGCAAAGCAATATCCTGGTCGAAGGGTATTCGCCCATCGCGCACGGCGAGGCGCACCGTCTGCAAGGTGTGCAGGCTATCGCCGACAAATACGGCGTCAGCGTCGCGCAGCTCTGTATCCGCTTCCTCATCCAGCTAGATATCGTACCGCTGCCCAAGGCGACGAGCGAGGCGCACATTCGCGCGAACGCCGAAGTGGATTTCGAGATCAGCGATGATGACATGAAAGCGCTCCTGGCCGTGCAGCCGCTTTCCGACTACGGCGAGCAGAACTTCTTCCCCGTGTTCGACAAGGCGCAGATCTGAGGCCGCAATCCAAGAATCATACAGCTCATGAGGCGTGGCGGCAATTCGCCGTCACGCCTCTTTTTTGGGTCAGTCACTATTTTCATGGGATTGGCCGCTTAAAACCAGCTCGGATATCATGACGGCCGCAAGGCGAGGGTGTCTTCCTATACGATGCGTTCCCATCCATCACGATGAGGCGACGCATCGTATAGGAAGACACCGAATGGACTATGCCATGCTCTCGGCCCCCGCGGGCCACCTGACCATGCCGTCCCTGCTTCCGGGCTTCGTCCAAGACGAGGTCGGCGCCGCCGCGCTCCCCTCCGGCCGCGACGCGATCGTGTTCAGGGGGCGCCTCGACGACGCGCACGTCGCCAGGACGTGCGCGTGCGGCCGGCCCATGCACGTCAACGGCGACGCGCCGGTCAGGCTCCGGCACCTGCCCTACGGCGGCGCGCTGGCAGTCGTGGTGGTGCGCCGCCCGCAGCTCGAGTGCCCGGGCTGCGGCGCCACCCGGACGCCCGAGGTGCCGTTCAGGGAGCCGGGCCACATGATCACGTCGCCCCTGGGCGAGTACGCCCGCGACCTGCTCGCCCCGGGGCGGCCACACGTTGCGCGAGGTGGGCCGGATCTGCGGGATCGGCAAGAACGTGGTGAAGGCCATCGACATGGCCCGCCTGCTGTCGGCCTATGCGGAGGGGGGCGGCGCCCGCCTCAGGAGGCCCGAGCGCCAGGCCCGCTACCTGGGCATAGACGAGTTCAAGCTGCACGACGGGCACCGATACGCCACCCACGTCATGGACCTGGAGACGGGGTACGTGCTGTGGGTGAGGCACGGCAAGAAGAAGCAGGTCGTACACGACTTCGTCGACCACGTCGGCCCCGAGTGGATGGCCGGCGTCGCGGCCGTCGCGTGCGACATGAACTCGGACTTCTGCGAGGGCTTCCTGGAGAGGTGCCCCCACCTGAGGATCGTGTTCGACCGCTTCCACGCCGTCAAGAACCTCAACGACAAGGTGGTGTCCGCCGTTCGTAAGGACGAGCAGGCCAGGCTCAGGGAGGAGGGCGACGAGGCGGCCGCCAGGTCGCTCAAGCGAAGCAAGTACGTGCTGGCGTCCTCGCGCGGCACGCTGCTCAGGAAGGACGGCGAGGCGGCCGCGGGCAGGGTGGTCAGGAGGGGCTCCGCGCTGTTCGGCACGGAGGACGTGAGGCGTCGCGGCGGGCACGTCGAGCGCCACGAGGCGCTCATCGCGTCGAACTCCCTGCTGTTCGCGCTCGACCTGGTCAAGGAGCAGCTCGACGCGGCGTATCGGCTGCGCGACGAGCGCGCGATGCGGCTCGCCGTCGACGACATCGTGGCCGTGTGCGAGGGCACGGGCGACAGCCACTTCCACTGGTTCGCCAACCTGCTCTCCAGCCACGTCGACGGCATCGTGAGCCATGCCAGGTGCGCGATATCCTCAGGCAAGGTCGAGGGCGCGAACAACCGCATCAAGACGATAAGGCGGCGGGGATACGGCTACCCGGACGACGAGTACTTCTTCCTGAAGATCATCGACTCAAGCAGGAAGAGATACGTCGAGAACCCCAAATCCCATAGATTTAGTGACTGACCCAATCTAAATCCCAATCTTGCCCATCTTTAAGCCGGACTATGGTCATTGGCGGCGTATTTGTAGGGCGCTGCTCCCGCCATGTGGCGATTGGGTTGTAGCTCGCGCGGGGGCGTGCGGGCGGGTATACTAACGGCTATGCAACTTGCATGACGAGGGCGCTCGCCCTAGGAATTGAAAGGGATTCAGAATGGCAATCACACCCGCAGAAATCGACCAGCTCACCTTCTCTCCCTCCAAGCACGGTTACGACACCGACGAGGTGGACAACTTCCTCGAGCGCCTGTCCGGTGAGGTTGACGCGATGCTTCAGAAGATCGCTGACCTCAAGGGCCGTCTCACTGCCTCCGAGCAGCAGCTCTCTGCCGCTCAGGCGCAAGTGGCCCAGCTGCAGAACCAGCAGGCCACAGCTCCTGCCGCCGAGGCTGCTCCCGCCGCCTCCGTGTCCTCCGTCTCCGAGGCGCAGATCTCTCGCGTGCTCATCGTGGCTCAGCAGAGCGCCGACAAGATGGTTGCCGACGCCCGCGACACCGCCGAGAAGATCCGCAACGAGGCCGACCAGAAGGCTCGCGAGGTCATCCGTCAGGCGCTGGCCGAGAAGCAGAACGAGCTCGACGAGATGGATCGCCTCAAGGCCTCTCGCGAGGAGTTCCGCGATCAGTACAAGGCGCTGCTCCAGCACTTCATGGACGACGCGGACAACGCGTTTTCCCAGCAGATGCTGACGAGCGCCCCCACCGGCTCCGCCGCCATGGCCGCTCCCGTTATGAGCGCGGCTCCCGTGATGAGCCACGACGCCGACGCCACGGTGCTGGCCCCGCAGGCCGCTCCCGTCTCCGGCGTTGACATCGACGACCTCGACTAACGCGAGCCGGGCTTAAGCGAACGCGCGTCTGGGCGCCACCGGGTTTTCCGGCTGGCGCCCATGCTGTATGTGACCTTCGTTCGCGAGCTGCCGCGCGCGTGTGCCTGTCGTTTGCGGGTACTCGCGTGCTCACGTGTGTTGCGCCCGCTGCGCCTGCCCTGTCCGCCCTGCAACCAAAGGAGTCCCCATGACCCTCCTCAAAGAGTTCTGCGCCGAGAACGTGGAGCACGTTCCGGCGGCCATCGCGGCCGGTGCAGGTCGCATCGAGCTGTGCGACAACCTTGCCGTTGGTGGAACCTCGCCTTCGTATGGGGTCGTCAAGGCCGCCGTTGCCTACGCGCACGCCCACGGGGCGGCCGTGATGGCCATGGCGCGGCCGCGCGGGGGAGACTTTGCCTACACCGAGGCCGAGCTTGCCATGATGGCCGACGACATCTCCGTTGCCTGCGAGCTTGGTGCCGACGGCGTGGTTTTTGGCTGTGCCCGCGAGGGCAAGCTCGACGCGCCGGCAACTGAGGCCCTGCTTGCCGCCGTGCGTGCGGGCGAGCAAGCGCGAGGCTCGCATGTGGACGTGACGTTCCACATGGCGTTTGATGCCATCGACGCGAGCGAGCAGTTTGACGCCATCGATTGGCTGGCTGCCCATGGCGTGACGCGCATCCTCACGCACGGCGGCACTGCCGGCACGCCCATCGAGGGCAACCTTCCGCGCCTGAGCGAGCTCATTGCCCATGCGGCGGGCAGGCTCACCATCCTCCCTGGTGCTGGCATCAACTGGGAGAACTGTGAGCGTATCGCCGACGCGCTGGGCGTAAGCGAGCTTCACGGCACCAAGATCGTGCGCATCTAGGGCATCGGTTTGGCGTGCGCGCTCGCTGGCGCGCGAGGCGCGGGATTCTTAGGCAGGCAAGCAAGCAGGCGGCATCCCTGGAGCCAGGGATGCCGCCTTTGCTTTGGCGTCCTTGTGAGCGCGTTCGCTTGCCCAAAGGCGTGTGCTACAATTGCGCCCGCGAGGTGGGCCGGACGGCTACGGGCCTGCGCGGCAACGCGCGGGCATGAGGAAAGTCCGGGCTCCACAGGGCAGGATGCCGGCTAACGGCCGGGCGGGGTAACCCGACGGAAAGCGCCGCAGAAAAGAAGACTCCAACTGGCGCGGCTAGCCGCGCAAAGGGAAAAGCTGAAACGGTGGTGTAAGAGACCACCAGCGTCCTGGCAACAGGGCGGCTTGGCAAGCCCCATCCGGAGAAAACGCAAATAGGAGCGCCATGGTGTGGCCCGCACCGCGCTCGGGTTGCGCGATAGAGGCGTGCGGTAACGCGCGCAGTAGATAAATGGTCGTCCTCGACAAAACCCGGCTTATAGGCCCACCTCGCACTTTTCAACTCCCCTCATCGCCATACGTTTCAATTTCGCTCTTGATGGAGCGTTTTCACTTGTGGGGTGCCGGTACAGTGCGATAATGCCGAGCAACTGTTTGCTCAAACCGGAGGAGCGCCCATGTCCATGGAATTCAAGCGAAAGCTGCCCATCCCTAAGGAAATCCGCGAGGAAATGCCGCTCTCAGCCGAGATGGCCGCCAAGAAGGCCGCCTTTGACGAGCGCGTCTCCGCCGTGCTCACGGGCGAGGACACAACCCGCCGCCTGCTCATCATCGGCCCCTGCTCGGCAGACCGCGAGGACTCCGTGCTCGAGTACTCCCACCGTCTTGCAAAGCTCGCGGAGCGCGTGGAAGACAAGCTCGTCATCGTGCCGCGCGTCTACACCAACAAGCCCCGCACCAAGGGCACCGGCTACAAGGGCCTGCTCCACAACCCCGATCCCGAGAAGCCCGCAGACCTGCTCGAGGGCGTCAAGGCCATCCGCCACATGCACCTGCGCGTGGTGGAGGAGACGGGCATGTTTACGGCCGACGAGATGCTCTATCCCTCCAACTACCAGTACCTCGTTGACCTGCTGAGCTACATCGCGGTGGGCGCGCGCTCCGTGGAGAACCAGGAGCACCGCCTCGTGGCCTCGGGCGTTCCCTGCCCCGTGGGCATGAAGAACCCCACCGGCGGCTCCACGGCAGTGATGCTCAACTCCATCTACGCGGCCCAGGCTCCCCAGACGTTCCTGTTCCGCAACTGGGAGGTCGAGACCACGGGCAACCCGCTGGCGCACGCGGTGCTTCGCGGCTACATTGGCGAGGATGGGCTCAACTATCCCAACTACCACTATGAGTACCTCGAGCGCCTCGCCGAGCGCTACCTCGAGGCAGACTTTGCCAACCCTGCGGCCATCATCGACTGCAACCACGACAACTCTGGCAAGCGCCCGCTCGAGCAGTTGCGCATCTGCCACGAGGTCACCTACTCGTGCATGCAGTCTGAGGCCGTCAATCGCCTTGTGCGCGGCTTTATGGTCGAGTCGTACCTCGAGGACGGCAACCAGCCAACTGACGGTGGGGTGTTTGGCAAGTCCATCACCGATGCCTGCATTGGTTGGGAAAATACCGAGCGTCTCGTGCTAGATTTGGCCGAGCGCGCGTAAACTAGTAGTACGCATAAGGCCGGCGGGCTTGCTCGCCGGCCTTATGCGTAGGTAAGTTGGCTTTGGGGTGGGTAGAGCCGCCGCGCGAGCGTGCGAGCGAGCGTGCTGCGTGCCCCAAACGTCTGAGGATGGATTCGATGGTCGAGATTTCCCACGTTATCAAAGATCCCTTGGGCTTCCACGCGAGGCTGGTGATGCGCGTGGCCGCCGAGGCGCAGCGCTGGGAGAGCTCGGTTGTGGTAAGCCATGGGTCGCACCGCGCGGAGGGCACCGACATCATGGGGCTCATGGGTCTCGAGGCGGGGCAGGGCGCCGAGCTGCGCGTGCAGATTGAGGGTGCCGACGAGCAGGATGCCGCGGAGTTCATTGCCCATATGCTGCGGGGCATGTAGTGGCGCAGGATCTTAAGGCGCAGGAGGACGGCGCGGGCGCTTCGGGTGTGGGCGCTTCGGGTGTGGGCGCGGCTCTGGCGCCTGGCAGGTCGTCGTACCGCACGCTTCGCGCGGGCGTGGAGGCTCAGGCGGAGTTCTCTGACCGCAAGAGCCGCTTCATTGCGCAGCTCGTGCACGTGGGCAGCGAGCAGGAGGCGGCCGAGTTCATCGCCGCCGTGCGGGCGCGCCATTATGACGCGCGCCACAACGTGCCTGCCTGGGCGCTCAGCGACGGTCGCGAGCGCGCGAGCGATGACGGTGAGCCTCAGCGCACGAGCGGCATGCCTACGCTTGAGGTGCTGCGCGGCGAAGGGCTTGCGGATGTGTGCTGCGTGGTGACCCGCTACTTTGGCGGCACGCTCCTGGGGCCGGGAGGCCTCGTGCGTGCCTATACCACGGCCACCCAAAGGGCCGTCGAACAAGCGCGCGAGCAGGGCTTTATTGTTGAGATGACGCTCGTGGTGGGCGTTGAGGCCTTTGTGCCCTACGCGATGCTCGACCGCGTGAGGGATCTGGCTGCGCGCAGCGGCGCCCATGAGCGCGCGGCGGAGTATGCGGCAGACGTGACGCTCTCCTTGGTGTTTCGCGCGGGCGAGGAGGCACCCTTTTTGGCCGCCATGCGCGAGATGGCCAACGGCGAGGAGCTCTGCCTCGTGGCAGATCCGGTATTTGCGGAGTTTTAGGCGCCCGCTCGCCCAACCCACACCCCGCCTCCGCCAAATTCGCCCAAATCCACGCGAAATTGGTCGCTCGAGGTATGCGCGGGATGAAATTCGTGTAAAAATACTGCACCGGTAATCGAAGACAGGGCCGTCCCATCGTCGCCGGCGGGCAAGGACCGGGCGCGCGAGGGGCGGCTAGCGTGCGGATACGTCCGTTCGCTCGAGAGAAAGCCAAGCTCTTGGACGTCTCACTTGGGAACTTCGTCAGCCAGGTGCTGTCGAGTCCGCCCCTGGCGCTCACCACCCTGCTCACCTTGGGCGTCATCTTCGTCAACGGTTGGACGGACGCCCCCAACGCCATCGCCACCTGCGTCACCACGCGGTGCATGCGCGTCAAGCCCGCAATCATCATGAGCGCCATCCTCAACTTCGCCGGTGTGCTCATTATGACGCAGCTCAACGCGAGCGTAGCCTCCACCATCTCCAACATGGTCGATTTTGGTGGCGACACCTCGGCGGCCCTCGTCGCGCTGTGCGCGGCGCTGTTCTCCATCGTGGTCTATAGCGTGGCTGCCTCGGTGTTTGGCATCCCCACCTCCGAGAGCCACAGCCTCATCGCCGGCCTCACGGGTGCGGCCATCGCCATCCAGGGCAGCCTGGGCGCCGTCAACATGGACGAGTGGGTCAAGGTGCTCTATGGCCTCGTCATGAGCCTGCTCTTTGGCTTTGGCATGGGCTGGATTTGCTGCAAGCTCGTGACGGTGCTCTGCGCGGGGCTCGACCGCAGGCGTGCCGACGGCTTCTTCAAGTACGCGCAGATCTTTGGCGCCGGTGCCATGAGCTTCATGCACGGTGCGCAGGACGGTCAGAAGTTCATCGGCGTGCTGTTCCTCGGCATGGCGTTCTGCAATGGCCAGAGCAGCGTCGAGGGCGTCATCATCCCCGTGTGGCTGATGCTTCTGTGCAGCTTCACCATGGGTATCGGCACGAGCGTGGGCGGCGAGCCCATCATCAAGAGCGTGGGCATGGACATGGTCAAGCTCGAGAAGTACCAGGGCTTTTCTGCCGACCTGGCAAGCTCTCTGTGCCTTCTCGTCATGACGGCGCTCGGCATCCCCGTCTCCACCACCCACACCAAGACCAGCTCCATCATGGGCGTGGGAGCCGTGAAACGCCTCTCGGCCATCAATTTTGGCGTGGTCAAGGACATGATGCTCACGTGGGTCTTTACCTTCCCGGGCTGCGGCCTCATCAGCTTCTGCATGGCAAAGCTGTTCATGTTCCTGTTTTAGGGCGTAGCCGGCGCGGGGCCCTGCGGCCTCGTGCCGGCCATTTGTGCAGTTACGGGCGGCTTCGCCCGAGACGTTGGCGGGCAGGCCTGCGTGCGACGCGGCTGCCCCAAGAGAGGAAACCCCATGGCACGTAAGTCTGACGACTTCTACTTCGATAACTTCACCGCTTGCGCCACCTATGCCTGTGACGCCGCGCAGCTCCTGTCTGAGGTCATGAACAACTTTGATCCGGACGAGATTGGCGCCCGCATCAACGAGATGCACGCCATCGAGCAGGCCTCCGACGAGAAGCGCCACGAGCTGCTCGACGCGCTGGGCACCGCCTTCATCACGCCTATCGACCGCGAGGACCTGGCGCTTCTGAGCTCCAACCTCGACGACGTGGTGGACTGCATCGAGGGTGTGCTGCACCGCCTGTACTACAACAACGTGCGCGAGATCACCCCGGGCGCGCTCGAGATGGTCTCCATGCTCGTGCGCTGCTGCAGCGAGATGCGTCAGCTCATCGAGGAGTTCCCGCAGTTCAAGAAGTCCAAGCAGCTCCATGAGCACGTCATTTCCATCAACACCGTCGAGGAGATGGCCGACGAGGTGTTTGTGCGCGTGATGCGTGAGCTGCACACCACCGAGACCGACGCCATCAAGATCATCTCCAACCGTGAGATGTACATCTATCTGGAGTACTGCGTTGACGCCTGCGAGCACGTGGGCGACATCGTTGACAGCGTTGTGATGAAGAACAGCTAAGCGCGGCTGCTGGCGGCCCGTGGGTGGCGGCGCTTGGCGCCGTTGGCTGCGGGTCGCTTTGTGTTTCTTGCGCGAGGTGCGCGGGCTGGCGGCGTGCGTCCCGTGCGTCCCGCATACGCTCACGCGCGACCACGTGAGCCCCGCTCCCGGCGCCGTGCGCCCACGCGAGCCCCGTGCGCCCCGCGGCCCGCGCCCGCGCGAGCCACTCCACTCTGATCGTCACGAAAGGTAGTTCATGCTCCCGCTTCCCGAGGAAATCAAGCGTAGGCGAACCTTCGCCATCATCTCGCACCCCGACGCCGGTAAGACCACCCTTACCGAGAAGCTCCTGCTCTACGGAGGTGCGGTGCAGACGGCGGGCTCCGTCAAGGGCAAGAGCAGCTCGCGCCATGCCGTCTCCGACTGGATGGACATCGAGAAGCAGCGCGGCATCTCCGTTACCTCTTCGGTGCTCCAGTTTGAGTTTGAGGGATGCTGCGTCAACATCCTCGACACCCCGGGCCACCAGGACTTTTCTGAGGATACGTACCGCACGCTCATGGCCGCCGACGCCGCCGTCATGGTCATCGACGCCGCCAAGGGTGTCGAGGCGCAGACCATCAAGCTCTTCCGTGTGTGCACGCTGCGCCACATCCCCATCTTCACCTTTGTGAACAAGCTCGACCACGAGGCGCGCGACCCCTTTGAGCTCATGGAGGAGATAGAGAAGGTGCTTGGCATTGGCACCTATCCCATGAACTGGCCCATCGGCAACGGCCGCACGTTCCGCGGCGTGTTTGACCGCCAGGCAAGGCGCGTCATCGCGTTTGAGGGCGATGGTCGTGCCAACGCCACCAAGAAGGTGGGTGAGGTGGAGGCTGAGCTGGGCGATGCTGCGCTCGACGGGCTCATTGGCGAGGAGAACCATCGCAACCTCATGGACGACATCGAGCTGCTCGACGGTGCAGCCGACGAGTTTGACGTTGAGGCGGTGAATGCCGGTAGGCTCTCGCCGGTGTTCTTTGGCTCGGCGCTCACCAACTTTGGCGTGGAGCCGTTCCTCGAGAACTTCCTGCGCCTGGCACCGAGCCCCTCTCCGCACACCGATGCGCTCTCGGGCGAGCTGGTGGAGGCCGCCTCACCGGACTTCTCGGGCTTTGTCTTCAAGATCCAGGCCAACATGGATAAGAACCACCGCGACCGCATTGCGTTTCTGCGCATTTGCTCGGGCAAGTTCGAGCGAGGCATGGACGCGCACCACGTGCAGGGCGGGCGCAAGATCAAGCTCGCGACGGGCACCTCGATGATGGCCGACGACCGCTCTACGGTCGATTCGGCCGTGGCCGGCGACATCGTGGGCCTGTTTGACCCGGGCATCTTCTCCATTGGCGACACGCTGTGCTGCGGCAAGCGTCAGGTGCAGTACGCGGGCATCCCCACGTTTGCGCCCGAGCACTTTGCTCGCATTACGCAGGTGGACACCCTGCGCCGCAAGCAGTTTGTGAAGGGCATGGAGGAGCTTGCGCAGGAGGGCGCCATCCAGATCTTCCGCGAGGTGGGCTCGGGTATGGAGAGCGTCATCGTGGGCGTGGTGGGCGTGCTGCAGTTTGAGGTGCTCGAGCAGCGCCTGCAGAGCGAGTACCGCGTTGAGGTGCACCGCACGGCGCTGCCCTACGAGCAGCTGCGTTGGATCGAGAACGACCCCGACGAGCTTGATCTTGCCAAGCTCGACCTCACGCGCGATACCTGCAAGGTGGAGGACATGCGCGGCAACAAGCTGCTGCTGTTTACCCGCCCCTGGAGCATCGATTGGGCCGTTGAGCACAACCCCGATCTCAAGCTCAGCGAGTTTGGCAACGTGACGTTCTAGCCAGCGGGCAGGGCGGCTGCGAGAGCGTGCATCTGGCTAGGAGGGGAGGGGCCACTGCGGATTTCTGCGGTGGCCCCTCCCCTGTTGGGCGCATATCTCCGTTGGTTGCTCGTTGCGCGCCATCTACCGTGAGGCAGGATACCTCTCTGCATCACGAGCATCATTTTGCCAATCGTGTGGCGTTTGTAAAGCACCTCCCCGGTGGGCCTTGCGTGGCTTTTGCCTGCTGAGACGTGGCCCCGCTTACTCGGCAGAGGTGCCGCTTCCCGCGTTGGGGTCTGCGTCGTCTGCGGCCATGGGGGCGAGCAGCACGCGGCCGGTGCCCCTATAGACGTTCACCAAGCCCTCGCCGTTGACCATGGAGCCAACGAGGCTCTTGCTGCTTCGCTCGACGGTGAAGTCGAGGTTGGTGGACCAGGCTATGGCGAAGCTCCCGTCAACCTTGAGCTCGTCGCCCTCGAGGTCGACGACGATGATCTCCTGCTCCGGAACGGGGGACTCGAGGCACACGATGCCGTCGCCCTCAAGCGCAAGGTTAAAAAGCCCCTCGTTGCCCGCAATCATGCCGCTTGGACGCTTGATCATGGACGCGCGCTGCCTGAGGCTTGACTCGCAGGCATAGAACATGCCGTCGTTAACGCTCATGGATCCGCCGAGGTCTTTGGGGTTGACGAGGAGAAGGTGGCGATAGGTTGGCTCAAGCACGAGCATGCCGTGGCCCTTGTACTCGGGCTTTACGGCGCTTTCTCCCGTCACGACGCCTCGCGCGAACTTGCCAAGCAAGTCACCCACACCTGTCACACCGGTTGTGCACGCGATGTTTCCTACGCTCCATTGCATGGCGCCTGCCTGGACGGTAACGCTCGTACCGCCCGTGAGCGTGCAGGCAATCTGGCGACGACGCACCCCCATCTCAGCGGCAAAATACGCCCCTTGAGCTGCCCAGTACGGCACGCTCAGGTCGCGGGCCCATTCAAGAACCTTAAATGGCCCCCTTTCGGCAAGGACGAGGACATCGTCGTTTTCGATAAAGTTATGAACTTTCATGCCGCTCCTTTCGTATCAAACCGGCTCGTTGCATGTGTCGGCTGGCCCTACGTTGTAGCGTCCTGCCACTTTATGCCTCGAAGCTTCATTGTATTTTGTTCAGGTTACTGATGGAGATGGAAAGATACAGTAGCTCGGAGCTAATGAGTATGGCCGGAGCGTGCAAGCCGATTCGCGGGCACAGGGCCCCATCGGTGCGTCGGCGCGGAGTACGCGTCGGCACGGAGTACAATGCGGTATCGAGTGCTACGCGCTGATAGCGTTGCCGGCGTCCAGGCTCTGAGGGGCAGATGAGCGGCGGCCTGCATCCCCTTTTGGTTGCTGCGTGGGCGCTGATTCTGGTACGAGCACAAGCGGGGAAATGATGCTAGAGAAGATTAAGGCTACTACACGGCAGCTGCTCGCCCTTGCGGCTTGCGTGGCTTTGGCTGCGTGTCTCGGGGCCTGCGCCTCGAGCGCATCTTTGCAGGAGGAAGCGCCCAGCTTGTCGGAGGCTATGCCCAACGAGGGCATTGCGATAACCACAGCCCGCTCTTTTGATGTCTCGTCGATACCGAGCTATTCGGGGTCTGCAGCTGTCGAAGTAAACGAGGGGAAGCCCTTTTTTCTCGACTCCGACCTGACGGATGCCTCTTTTGAGTACTACAGCCCCCTCGACGCGCTCGGACGCTGCGGCGTGGCCATGGCCTGCATAGGAACCGACTTGATGCCAGCCGAGGAGCGTGGGTCTATAGGCGGCATCAAGCCTTCGGGCTGGCATACGATTCGCTATGACGGAATTGTGGACGGAAGCTATCTTTACAACCGCTGCCATCTCATCGGCTATCAGCTTACGGGAGAAAATGCCAACGAAAGGAATCTGATAACCGGAACGCGTTATATGAATACGGAAGGCATGGAGCCATACGAATCTCGGGTGGCCGCCTACGTGAGGTCAACGGGCAACCACGTGCTGTACCGCTCGACTCCCGTGTTCGATGGCGACAACCTTGTGGCAACGGGCGTGCTTCTTGAGGCGGAGTCTGTAGAGGACGCCGGCGCAGGTGTGCGTATGTGCGTGTGGTGCTACAACGTACAGCCGGGCATAGACATCGACTACAAGACCGGAGAGTCGAGGCTTGGCAGCGCTTCTGTGACGCAAGAGAGCGGCGGCCTTGCCCTCAATGCAGGCGATTCGCCCAGCAGCAGCGATGCGGCGGCTGAAAAGCCATACGTTCTCAATACCAGCACCATGAAGTTTCATGACCCCACATGCTCAAGCGTGCATGTCATGGCTCAAAAGAACAAACGGGAATGCGTTGGCACTCGCGAGGAGATCGTGGCTCAAGGCTACACTCCCTGTAAGCGCTGCAATCCATAGCGCGTTTCCGCGCCGGCAGGGGGCTTTCCCCTCGCTGTGCATGCGCGCGCCCTTTCTGGGGCGGAACCCGGTCCAACTAGTATCTGCGGTAATTCCCTTCTTGCGGGGCATGGTTTCCTTTGTTGGCTGTTCGCCACGAGCCATGTACCGGGAGACAGAACGTTTTGCTGCATCAAAAGCCCGACTTTTGGTCTTTTGCAGGGCGTCTTACGGCGCTTCCAAAGTAGGCCTCGCATGTGGGAATCGTAAATCTGCAGGTAGACGGAATATCAAATATGCAAATATTAGCAGACGGGCCAAATAAGGTGCGGATTTTTGCCAAAAGTCGGCACTTCGATGCAACGAGAGGCTTGACGCTCAGGTAGACGGCCTGCGTGGGCAAACGAGCGGGGTTCTCGCTGCCGATCTTGGCGCAAACCGCCTCGCTTTCTAGCAGGCCAAATCCCGATGGCTCTGACCCATGCTTTTCATGCCCCTTTGTCCGGACGGCCCCAAGCGTCCTTAGCTCGGAGCTAATGAATCGGAGACGTGCCTTCCTTACGATGGACGTACCGTCTATCCGAAGGAAGGATTCAAAATGGCAAAAGGTACTGGTAAGAAGCCGATTTTCAAGCGAGTTTGGTTCTGGGTGTTGGTGGTACTCGTGATTGGCGCGGTTGGCGGCGGCTCTCAGGCCGACAAGGGTGGCACAAAGCCCGCCTCTGCGCCGGCGGCTACGAGCGAGACAGCTTCCGATGCCAATGCTGGGGCTGCTGCAAGTGAGGCTGCCACCGAGGCGGCCGAGGAGCAGGTTCCCACTGAGTACAAGTCGGCGCTCAAGAAGGCCGAGTCGTATAGCAGCCTGATGCACATGTCCAAGCAGGGCATCTATGACCAGCTGGTGTCCGAGCATGGCGAGCAGTTCTCTGCCGAGGCGGCTGAATACGCGATGGACAACCTCGAGGCCGACTGGAACGCCAACGCGCTCGCCAAGGCAAAGACGTACCAAGACACCATGTCCATGTCCCCGGAGGCCATACGAGACCAGCTGACGAGTGAGTATGGCGAGCAGTTTACGCAAGACGAGGCGGACTACGCCATTGAGCACCTTGACGATTAGGCGCATGATAGCTGCGTGTACTTTGGTTATGGGAGGTGAGTGCGAGTGGCGGAGCCGCTGACGGAGACATTGCTCGATGAGTTGCTTGAGGCCCCGAGCCTAGATGGGTTTATGGGTGAGCACCAAGACGAGCTCAGCCACCGCTCGCTATCCGAATACCTCAACCAGCTCCTTGTCGAGAAGCGCCTGGAGCGTGCGCAGGTGGTGCGCATGGCCAACCTCAATGAGACCTTTGGCTATCAGATCTTCAAGGGTACGCGCTCTCCGAGCCGCAACAAGGTGCTGCAGATTGCCTTTGCCATGGCGCTCACCCTGCGCGAGGCCAACCGGGCGCTTGAGGCGGCAGGCGTGAGCTCGCTCTATAGCAAAGGCCGCCGCGACGCCATCATCATCTTCTGTCTTGACCGAGGCTGCTCGCTGCAAAAGGTAAACGAGGAGCTCTACCGCTTTGGCGAGGAAACCATCTGCTAGGGCGAGTGGGCGTGGCCGTGCGAGTGAGGCCGTGCGAGCGAGGGCGCGCGTTGCCGTGCGAGCGAGGGTGGGCGTGGTCGTGTGTGGTCGTGCTAATGAGAGCGGGAGTGGTCGCGGCCGGGTGCCGG
>Cebus_capucinus_imitator_PRJNA485217_SSR012__coassemble_930_pt1 | contig 29095 bp, 26 predicted proteins | sample Cebus_capucinus_imitator_PRJNA485217_SSR012__metabat2_high_PE_006 | metagenome-assembled genome bin Cebus_capucinus_imitator_PRJNA485217_SSR012 | reverse complement strand
GCCGGCGCCTACACCGATGCCGCAGACGGCCGTGGCTACCTTGGCGACTACGTGTGGCTCGACGCCGACTGGAACGGGGAGCAGGACGACACGGCGCGCGGTGCGGACGCCTACCAGGAGAGCGCCAACGGCCGCAGGCTCATTCGCGGCGTGGGCTCAGATGGCAAGGCCTTTGACAACTCCGATGCGCTCATCGACCTCGACGGAGACGGTAAGGCAGACGACCCGGGCGTGAACAACGTGCGGGTGGAGCTGCTCAACGAGCACGGCCAGCCGGTGAACCGTGACGGGGAGGTGACCAAACAAGTCGAGGTGAACGGAGATACCTACTGGGTGGTGTGCGACCCGGTGACGGGCGAGCCCAAGAAGAGCGTCTATGGCGACTACGAGCTCTCCGTGGCGGGAGCCCCGCTTGCCATGGACACCAAGACCGACTACTACGGCAACCACGGCTACTGGATCTTCTCCAACCTCGCGCCCGGCAAGTACAAGCTGCGCTGGACGTTCCCCACAGAGTATGCGAGCTACCTGGTGACCACGCCGCAGATTGGCCCCAACAAGGGCGTGGGCGTGAGCTGGAAGACCGAGGGCGGCGCGCTCGTGGCCGAGACCACGGACGCCTGCGAGGTCAAGGCCGTGGCTTACGACGAGGAGGCGCTCAACCGCGGCGAGGCAGACCCCACCTGGCGCGCCTACGACGCCGACGCCGTGTCCTACGACGTGGGAATCGCCCGCGCGGTGCGCTACGAGGGCACCGTCTACCGCGACGACCTTGCCAAGGGCGCCACCGACGACGCCGATAACCGCCACCTGCCCGACGGCTGGCTTGACTCCGTGACGGAGGACGGCAAGCGTGCAGACAAGGACGAGACGCGCATCCAAGGCGTGACGGTCAAGCTCTATCGCGCCGACGAGCGCGGCGAGGTCACGGGCGACGCGGTGGCCGAGACCACAAGCGACGCCAACGGCGACTTTGGCTTCACCGTCAACCCCGATGGGGCGCGCTATGTCATCGTGGCCGAGGCGCAAGGGTCAGACTACCTGCTGGGGCTCAGGCCCACGCCGCTTCGCCACAATGACGACCCTGCGGCGCAGGCAGACGACAACGACCTGTTTGACACCAAAGACACCAGGTCTCACACGGGTGCCTTCGAGGCCACGGTGCCGCGCGACGAGAACGGAAACATCCGCTTTGACGAAAAGACGGGTGCCTATGCCACGCAGAAGCCGTTTGCCTTGGGCTACGTGGCCCGCGACACCGTGTTCTTGGGTGACCGCGTGTGGAACGACGTCAACCAAAACGGCCTGCAAGACGCAGGCGAGCAGGGCGTGGCCGGCCTTAAGGTGACGCTCGAGCGCTACACGTGGAACGCCCAGGCGAAGATGTGGCAATACAAAGACGAGCAGAGCACCACCACCTCCTCCGACGGCGCCTACCTGTTCCGCGTGACGCCGAGCATCGACGGTGCGCTCGCGGGGTACCGCGTGCGCGTGGACAAGCAGGCGCTCGACGCGGCGAGCCCGGTGTGGAGCGTGACCGGCCGCCACGAGGGCACGGACCGCGAGGCAGACTCCGACATGCGGGTGGTGCCCACAAACATCGGCAGCGGGTCCGACGCCGGCAAGCTCGCCTACTACCTTGACCCCGACGGCGACGACAGCGCCCCCGTCGTGGTGGCAGACGCGGCTCAGCCGGGAGAGACGACAACGGTCGAGGGGCCCGCGGGCGCCGACGGCACCTCCGTTATCTACTCCGCCGCAAACGGCACCTCCCGCCTCGACGTTGACGCGGGCGTGCTGCTCGCTCCCGCCTCGGCGCTCTACGGCGTGGTGTGGGATGACGGCGTGTGGGGCGAGACGGACGCCAGCGGCAACGCCGGCCACGACGGCATCCGCGCAGACGACGAGCCGGGCGTGGGCGGCTGGCAGGTGCGCCTCACCCAGTGGCACCTTGCCGACGATGGCACCTGGCAGCGCTCCGAGGACTTTGGCGAGGTGGCCAAGAAGGCCGGCGTGACAAACCATGACGGCAACACGGTTGGCGACGGCACGGACAAGCTTAGGTGGGACGACGCCGCCAAGGCGCTCGTGACCTCGACCGATGACGGGACGGGCGAGGACGCGGCGCTTCCGCAGGGAGGCGTGGGCGACTACCTCTTCTCCAGGCTGCCTACCGTGTGGGTGGGCGCCGACGGCAAGGCGCGGCTTGCGTCCTACACCGTGGAGGCTTTGGCGCCGGACAGCAGCGACCCCGTCACGCGCTACCACGCGGCCACCTCCGAGGCAGACCTTGCCCGCGAGAGCGACGGCGACGACGCGGCCGGCGGCTGGATGGTTCTGCGCGAGCGCACCTCGCTCGGCGTCACGCCCGCCGAGACCCAGTGGGCGCACAACCGCATCGTGCTTGCGGCCGATGCGGCAGCCCACGAGGTTGGCGCCGTGGAGGATGTGGCCTCCGGCGCCTGGTACCAGCCCTATGCCGTGCGCTCCGAGCGCGTGCCCGGCGGCGACCTCGGCATTACGAGGTATCCAAACGCGGACGTGCCTCAGGCGAGCGTGGTTGGCGTTGTGTGGCGCGACACCGACGGCGACGGCATCCAGAACGAGCGCTGGGACGACGCCAACGCCAACGGCACCTTTGACGAGGGCGAGAGCTTCCGCAACGGCAACGACGGGTCTGCGCCCGGCGTGGACGGCGTTGAGGTGGAGCTCGTGCGCTACGTGCCCTCCGACGACGGCGCCTCATGGGTGGAGGACGCGGGCTGGAACCCGGCCGACCACCGCGTGCGTACGGACAAGGGTGTGGGCTCTCGCGGCGAGGACTCCCATGGCGTGTATCGCTTCGATGACCTGCCGGCCTGGTTTGAGCGCGGCGACGGCACGCTGGCGCCCTACGCCTGGCGCGTGAGAGTCGCAGACAAGCAGGCATTTGACGCCGCCTGGCTCGTCACTCAGCCCAACGTTGGTACAGACGACACCGTTGACTCCGATCTGCTGGAGTCTGGCGACCTCATGGCAGAGAGCGAGTTCCACGTGCTCATGGAGCCTGCCGATGCCAACACGGCTGCCGTCAACCGCCTCGCCGGCCCCGCCCGTGGGTATGCGCACGACGCGGCTGCGGGCGAGCAGGAGCGCGCGTATGACATGGGACGCGTCACAGACGGGCGCTTTGCCGACGCGGGCGTGCTCGCCGCCTCGGACGTGGCCGCCCTCGAGGGCGTGGTCTGGGACGACGCCAACGGTGACGGCGTGCGTGACGCGGGCGAGGAGCCGGTGGCCGGAGTGCGCGTGCGCCTGACGCGCTCGCTCGTGGCGGCCGACGGAACCCTTGTGCCGGACGACGCCTTCTCGTTGGAGACACAGACTGGTGACGACGCGCCTGTGGGAGAGACCCACGACGGCGGCTGGTGGCGCTTTGGCCGGCTGCCGGTGCGCGGACGTGACGCCAACGGAGACGACCGGATCTGGGCGTACCACACAGACGTGGTGTCTCTGCCCGAGGGTTACGAGGGCGTGACCGGCTTCCATGTCGCGGGCGCCAGCGCGCGCAAGGATTCCGACGCCGACGCCGAGGGCGAGGCCTTCTTGCCGGAAGGCTCCGGCGGCGGCGCGGGCGGCGGCACCGCAGGTGACGGCTCTGGCAGCGACTCGGGCGACGGCGACGGCGCGAGCGACGGTGACGCGCCCGGCAGCACGGGCGACGGCTCGAGCGACGGTGACGCATCCGGCAGCGCGGGCAGCGACTCGGGCAGCGACTCGGGTGGCGACGGCGGCACGGGCACGGCGCCCAACCCCCTCGCCTCGCTCTGGCGCGCGTTTGCCGGCTGGCTCTTTGGCGCGCAGGATGCCGCTGCGCAAACCTCCGGGGTTCCGCTCGTGGAGAGCTATGAGAACGCCGGCGGCACCACGCGCGCCGACGGCTGGGCGATTCTCGCCAGTGAGGATGACGGCGCAGACCCTGCGGCCAAGACGGCCGAATACGCAGGCACGACGTACCTGCTTGAGAGCTCGGTTGGCGCCCAGCGCGGCGGCGACGCCGGTCTTAAGGAGAAGGCATCGCCCACGCCGCCTCCGCCGAGCCCGGACTCTCCGGACAAGCCGACTACCCCGGACACCCCAGACGTGCCCGACACGCCTGAGACCCCGGACACGCCAGACTCGCCCGAGCCTGACGAGCCAAGTGAGCCCACCGAGCCCACCGAGCCCGCTGATCCTGGCGAGCCAGGGGTGCCCGTGAGCCCGCAGGTGCCAACGGACCGCCTGGCGCAGACGGGCGACCCGCTGCCGGGCGTGGCGATGGCGGTGTTTGCGGCGGCAGGAGTGGCGGCGCTGCTCGCGGCGCTGTGGCTGCGACGCCGAGACCATGACGACCAGAGGCGTGGTTAGTGTTGGGCCGTGCCCAAGGCTGGCCACATAAGAGAGGGCGGCTGCCCGAGGAGGCAGCCGCCCCAAGCAAGAGGAAAAGGCCCTCGCAAGGGGAGGGGAGGGCCGGATGACGTGGAGGTTACAGACATGACAAGGCAACTCATCCATAAGAAGCTCCCCGGCGGGCGCATCAACGAGACTGACCTCGGGGCGCTCGAGTTTCTCATCGGCTGCCCCGACGGTTGCACGGTGGTCTCGCGCGAAGAGCTCGCAGAGCGCCTGGGGTGCAGCACCGCAACCCTGCGCTCGTGCGTGAAGCGCCTCGAGCGCAAGCAACTGCTCGTGGTGCACGAGCGCAGGCACCGCAACGGCGGCTCGCTCGAAAACGAGTACTGCCTCACCGAGCTGGCCCATGAGGCCTACGCCCATGCCCTTGAGGCAAGGGAGAAGTGGGACAGCTAGCCCCACGGGAACAAGCGGGCCAAGCAAGAGGAGGGTGCGAGCACGCGCTGCTCGCACCCTCCTCCGCTGTCGCCAAGGCCTCCGAGAAGAAGGTTGCCGCCAATGCTGAGGTAGTCAAAACGACATGCCCGCTGCATAGAGCGACTCATGGCCCCGCATCACTTCTCGTGGTGCGGGGCCTTTGGTGCATGCGCAGAGACCCTCTTTACTACTTTGGCTTCGACTGGACGAGGCGGACACGAGGGGGACATGGGCGGACATTGACGGACAATGTCCGGAAAGTTGCCAGAAATGTCCGTTTAAAGGTTAGAATGTCCTAGATTGACTCCCCAAAGATGGAGCTTCCTATGACCGCTGACGAGCTGCAAGCTGTCCTCGACCAAGATGAGGGTATATCCGTTGAGTTTAAACGGTGCGGCAACCTTCCCGAACAAGATGTATACGAGACAATCTGCGCATTTGCGAACAGGCAAGGTGGCAGCTTGTTCTTGGGTGTGTTGGAGGGCTCGAAGACGGAGTCTGGCAGGCCTGAGGTGCTTGGCGTGCGTTCGGATAAGGTCCTTGAGATAGAGCGCAACATCACAAATTGCCTCAATAACCCAAAGCTCTTTAATATCCCTCCCACGGTCGAGTTTGAACGCGTGGCGGCGGGGGAGAAGACGGTTCTTAGAATCTGGGTGACGGTCACTTCGGCGGTGCACTCGTTCAAAAAAACGGTCTACGACAGAATCGCTGACGCTGACGTTAAGGTGACCACGGATACGCAGCTTTCTGCTATGTATATCCGCAAGCAAGAGTATTACTCAGAACGCCGCGTATACCCATACCTCGGGATTGGTGACCTCAAGCTCAATTTGCTTGACAGGGTGAGAAGGCTGGCGGCAGCCAGGCGCGCTAACCACCCGTGGACGGAGATGTCTGACGAGGCTCTGCTCAGGAGCGCAAACCTCTATCTCAAGGACTATGAGACCGGAAAAGAGGGATATACGCTTGCGGCGGCATTACTCCTGGGCAAAGATGACGTGATCGCAAGCATTGCCCCCACATATAAGACCGATGCATATGTTCAACGCGACAACACAGATCGCTATGACGATCGCATTATCGTCAAGACAAACCTCATTGAGGCCTACGACGCTCTTCTCGAATTTGCGCAGAGACACCTTCCGGACAAGTTCTTCCTCGAGGGAACTCAGTCTGTCAGCCTGCGAGACGTCATTGCTCGCGAGCTAATTGCAAATACCCTCATGCATCGTGAATACACAAGTCCGTTTCCTGCAAAGTTCGTTGTGAGCGCTTCTGGTGTGAGAACCGAGAATGCGAGCCGCCCTCGCTTTGTTGGGCACCTTGAGCCAGGTAGCTTTAATCCGCTTCCAAAGAATCCCATTATTGCCGAGTTCTTTGGAAACATCGGCCGAGCGGAGTCTTTGGGCAGCGGAACGCGTAACCTCTTTAAGTATTCGTGGGTGTATGGTGGGGGCCAGCCCGTGCTTACCGAAGGTGACATCTTTACGGCCGAGATACCCGTCGGGGGAACTGCCGAAGAGGCGCAGAGGCTGGATGTGGACTGGGTTATTGAGCGCATGCTGGAGTCATATGGCTATCTGACGGTCGCTTCCGTTGCGAAGATATCGGGTGTGACGGCAAGAACGGTGCGTCGTCACGTTTCTGAGCTTGTGGCGCAAGGACGGCTCAAGGCGGACGGAGAAGGCAAGACGAGACGCTACGTGCCCGTATAGCGTGCGGTGTCCGCCGCGCGCCCGCCCATGTCCTCCGCGCATCCAGGCAAAGGCGGACACGAGGGGGACATGGGCGGACATTGACGGACAATGTCCGGAAAGTTGCCAGAAATGTCCGTTTAAGGTCCGAGATGTCCGGCATTCGGCACCGCGGCTGCGGCTCGCTCGAAAACGAGTACTGCCTCACCGAGCTGGCCCATGAGGCCTACGCCCATGCCCTTGAGGCAAGGGAGAAGTGGGACAGCTAGCCCCACGGGAACAAGCGGGCCAAGCAAGAGGAGGGTGCGAGCACGCGCTGCTCGCACCCTCCTCCGCTGTCGCCAAGGCCTCCGAGAAGAAGGTTGCCGCCACGTGGGGCTCTCCGGCGCTACACCAGGCGCAGGTGGGGATGGCCGCCTTGGGCCGGCGCGGCGGGCGTAGCCGGCTCGGGCGCCGCCGCGCCCGCTGCCCCTTGCTCGAGCACCACGGGTGCGCCCTCGCTCATGAAGGTGCACCGCGCCTCCGCCTCCACAATGTCGAGCGCCTTTTGCCTTGCGGCGTGGCGCATGAGGCTGCCATAGGCGCCACGGGCGCGGGCGTCTGCCACCATGGCCTGGGTGTCTTTGGGCGAGAGCCCCAAGAGCGCCGGCAGCTCGGTCTCGTCTGCATGGAGGGCGTACTCGTCCACCATGGCATCGAGCGCCGCCTCGCGCGCGGCCTCCACCTCTGCCTGCTGGTCAATCATCGCGTTGAACGCGTCCTCGTCCATGCCCATGCCCCGCAGCGCGTCTGCAAGCGTGAGGCCGGCTTGGCTCGTCTCGTGCTCCAGCCCCTCGATGAGGCTCGTGCGCAGCCGCGCCACCTCGCCTGCCGGCACGCGCTGCTCAAGCCGCGCTGACAGCTCGTCCATGCAGCGGCCGCGACGCATGGCGAGGGAGAACTCGGCGTTATAGGCCTCAAGCTGCTCGCGCACGAGGCTTCGCAGCTCAGAGGCGCTCGTGGCCCCGGGCACGTGCTCGGCAACCCAGGAGTCGCTCACGACCGAGCCGCTCTCAAGGCCCATCTCGGCAAAGATGCCGTCAATCCCGCGCTGCACCTCCGCCTCGGTCACGGACTTGATCTCAATGGTGAAGGCGACGGGCTCGTAGGAGCTCAGCGTATAGCGATAGCGGCCGTCAACGATGAGGGGCTTGCGCTTGGTGTCCATGGTCACTTCCTTTGGCTGTGCGGCGTGCGTGTGCTGCCGGATGCGTGCTTGGGTGCCTCTAGGGTACAAGGATTCGCCTCGCCATGCTCGAGACGCCTTGCGTAACGGACTCTCCCGCAATCGAGCTCACGATGGCGCGCACCGCATCGCGAAGCTCGGGGTCTATGCGCAGGTACGCCTGGGCCACGCGAAGATAGGCACCAGCACCCTCCTGCTGAATCTCGTCGATGGAGGAGCCGCCTGCCTCCAGCGCGCCAAAGAGCGCGTCGGTGAGCCGCCAGCGCCACAGACTGTCCTTGCCTCCCATCACGCTCGCGAACACCTCGCCAAACCGCACGGCCCCCTCGTCCATGGCCTCTGCCGGCACAAACCGTGCGCCCATCACCTGCCAGAGCATGGCGTCGTGCTGCATCACGCCCACGCCGTCTGCGCGGATGAGCTGCGGGTGGCAGGGCTGCTCGAGCAGCTGCCCCACCACGCAAAACGCCGGCACAAGGTGGTGCACCTTGGCCCGGATGGACTTAAACGCATCCCTGCTCAGCATGCCCTCGCCAAAGCCCGGGCCATCGTTGCTCCACACCTCAACGAGGCGCCGCTGGGTGGCCTTGCTTGCCTGAGCCGCCGCATATACGGCGAGGTTGCCGCCCTTGGAGTGGCCGCCTACGCGCAGGGGCCCGCGGGTGTGGCGGCGCACCTCCTCAAGGTAGCGCGTGGCGCTGCGCTGCGAGGGCACCACCGAGAAGCTCATGGCAAAGTCCTCGCGCCAGCCGGCAAAGCTTGCGTCGGTGCCGCGAAAGGCCACGTAGGTGCTCTTGTCGGGGAGCCTAAAGCACATGGCCGAGAACTGCTCGCTCCTCTGGCCGTCTTCCTCAAGGCGCTCCACGTAGTGGCAGAGGACGGTGCGCCCAAAGCGCTCGGAGGCCGCCACCTTCTCGAGCAGGCGCACGGTGAGGGGAGAGACGACCCCGCCCGGCGCGCCCTCGCCGGCGCCCACGTCATGCAGGGCGCAAAAGCGCTTCCAGACACGCTCGAGCGTGGGGCCCCTCCCGCGCGCGTCTGGGTCTGCGGCACCCGTAACGTCGAGGTAGGAGAGCTGGCTCAAAATGAGGTTGTCCACCTCGTTGAAGGGGCTCTGGGCAAAGGAGAGGTCTCCTCGCCAGTCAAGGTAGTCGAGCATGGTGGCCATGGGCGCTCCCTCCGCGCGTGGCTCTTGGGCCTGTGCTTGCAGTGTTCCCATGTGTGGCTCACGTAAGACGCACGAGCTGGGGTTCGAAATACCGCTATGGTGGTACCATTTATAAGCTTAGACACTTTGGGCGGGCAAAGCGAAGCCTCCCGCCTCGCACGCAAGGAGTACCAATGCGCGACAAACTACAGAAGCTCATTGCTGCCTACGAGGAGCTTGAGCGCAAGCTGGGTGACCCTTCGGTCGTTCAGGACCAAAAGGAGTATGCGCGCCTCGCCAAGGAGCACTCGAGCCAGGCAGACCTCGTGGCTGCCGCTCGCGAGTACCTGGGCGCGCTCGACGACATCGAGGCGGCCAAGGAGATGCTGCACGAGGTCTCCGACCCCGACGAGAAGGCCATGCTCCAGGAGGACATCACCGCCAACGAGGAGAAGCTTCCGCAGCTTGAGGAAGACATCAAGTTCATGCTCATCCCCGGCGACCCGAGCGATGAGAAGGACACCATCGTCGAGATCCGCGCCGGCGTGGGCGGTGACGAGGCGGGCATCTTTGCCGGCGACCTCTTCAAGATGTACGAGCGCTTCGCCGTGACCAAGGGCTGGAAGATCGAGGTGCTCTCGAGTAGCCCCTCAGACGCGGGCGGCTTCAAGACCGTCGAGTTCAAGGTCACCGGCGACAAGGTCTTCTCCGTCATGAAGTACGAGAGCGGCGTGCACCGCGTGCAGCGCATTCCCAAGACCGAGAGCCAGGGCCGCATCCAGACCTCCACGGCCACCGTGGCGGTGCTGCCCGAGGCCGACGAGATCGACATCCAGATCAACCAGGAAGACCTGCGCATCGACACCTACTGCGCAAGCGGCCCCGGCGGTCAGTGCGTCAACACCACCTACTCCGCCGTGCGCATCACGCACCTTCCCACCAACACGGTGGTGCAGTCCCAGGACCAGCGCAGCCAGATCCAGAACCGCGAGGTCTGCATGCAGATGCTTCGTGCCCGCCTGTACGAGGCCGAGCTAGAGCGTCAGCAGGCCGAGCAGGGTGCCGAGCGCCTGAGCCAGATCGGCCACGGCAACCGCTCCGAGAAGATCCGCACCTACAACCAGCCGCAGGATCGCGTGACCGACCACCGCATCGGCTTCAACAGCACCTACAACGGCGTGCTTCTGGGCGACCAGCTTGCCGGCGTCATCGACGCCCTTGCCGCCGCCGACCGTGCGGAGAAGCTGGCCAAGGCCGTTTAGCCGGTTTGTGCCTCGCGGCGTTGCGGCGGGCATTGGTTTCGTAGTCAACGGGGCGCCCTCTGTGGCGCCCTTTTTCTAGAGGGGGCTCCGTATGGGTGAGAGCACCGCATGGACGATCAGGCGCTGCCTCCACTGGACGCGCGGCTATCTTGAGCGCAAGGGCGACGAGCACGCGCGGCTCTCGGCCGAGTGGCTGCTCACGGCTGCCACGGGCAAGGATCGCACGAGCATCTACATGGCCTTTGACGAGGAGCTCTCCGCAGGCGAGCTGGCACTCATGCACGAGCTGGTGGAGCGCCGTGCGGCAGGGGAGCCCCTGCAGTACATCACGGGCAAGACCACATTTCGCTTCGTTGAGGTGGCGTGCGAGCCGGGTGCTCTCATTCCGCGCCCGGAGACGGAGCTGTTGGTTGACGCGGCGCTTGAGGGCGTGGACGCGGCGTCTGCACTGCCGAGCGTGCGCGTGCTCGAGGTGGGCAGCGGCACAGGCTGCGTGAGCTGCGCCATTGCAAGCGAGCGGCCTGGCACGCAGGTGCTCGCCTGCGACATCTCGCCCGTGGCGGCGGCACTCACGCGCAAGAACGTGTGTGCGCTCGGCCTTGAGGGCACGGTGGGCGTTGTTGAGTGCGACCTTGTGGCGGGCGTGCCGGCGCGCCTGCACCACACGTTTGCCGTGCTTGTCTCCAACCCGCCCTATATCCCCGACGCAGTGATGCGCGAGCTTCCGCAGGAGGTCTCGCGCTTTGAGCCAGAGCTGGCACTTGCGGGTGGCACGGACGGCCTTGACGTATATCGCCGCCTGCTTGAGGTGGCGCCCCAGATGCTGGTGCCCGGCGGCATGCTCGCCGTGGAGCTGCATGAGGACGCGCTCGAGGCAGCGCGCGAGCTTGCCTGCGCTCAGGGCGTCTGGAAGAGCGTTGAGCTGCGTGAGGATCTCACGCACCGCCCGCGCTTTATCGTGGCACACCTTGCCGGCGAGCTGCCCGAGCGGCTTGCCGAGCCCGAGCCCGAGGGCCGTATCGTTGCCTGCAACCAGCAAGAGCCCTCGCCCGAGGTGCTCTCGGACGCCGCACAGATGCTCCGGGACGGCGGCGTGGTGGTGATGCCCACAGACTCCGTGTACGGCATCGGTGCGGCGGCGCTGCCGGCAAATCCCGGGCATCGGCGTATCTTTGACATCAAGCGCCGCGACCTGGCGCAGACCCTGCCCCTGCTCGTGGCAGACGCCTCCGAGCTTGGCCGCCTCGCTCAGGGCGTGCCCGCTTGGGCGCACAAGCTCGCCGAGCGCCTGTGGCCGGGCGCGCTCACGCTCGTGCTCAACGCGAGTGCGGAGGTGCCTGAGGAGTATCGCCGCGCCAACGGCACCGTGGCCCTGCGCGTGCCCGACTCCAAGCTCGTGCGCTCCCTCGCCCGCGAGGTGGGGCCGCTTGCGGTGACGAGCGCCAATACGCACGGCATGCCGGCGCCGGCCACCTCCGACGACATCGAGCGACGCATCGCCGAGCTCGCAGACCTGACGCTCGCGGCCGGCCCCACGCCCGCGGGCGAGGCTTCCACTATCGTGGACTGCACGGGAGCCGAGCCCAAGGTGGTGCGCCTGGGCGCCGTTCCCGAGGACGTGGTGATGCACCTGGCCGCCGTGTAGCGCCGCCTCATGCCCGCACGCACCCGCGTCCCTTCCATTCCCAGCCATATAGCTGCTGCTCACCGACGCGTGGCTTTCTGTTCGGGACTGTGCCGCCGGGAATGCCGGTCCTTCCCGCCTACCCTTGAAGAGGCTGGTTCGTTGCTTGACTCCACCCTTGTCCCCTGCGGGCTTATCTCCCTTGATTCTGTTTGTCGGACTCCTCGGGAATCGTTTCTTCTTGGGTTTTAGTTGCCCTTTCGAGAGGCAGGGAGAATAGCCAGAACAGCAGGGACATGAGGGGAAGCGCGGGATTCACCCTCAGGATGCTGCTATACCCCGAGGGGGGTTCAGATCCTGCGGCTGCATACCAATCAGAGCCGTCTGGAAACCCAGGGAGTGTGGTCGCCACATCAATCAGCACTATTGCCTTTCCGGCCATGAGTGAGGCGACGACGGATAGGCTGACTCCAAGGATGAAGGATGTGAGACAGATTCTCGAAAGCCTTCGGGCACAGCTAGATAGGCGGGCAAAGTCATAGGCGTTTTCACGGTGTTCGAGAAGCTCGTCTGATAGAGTTCGAACGACATGAAAGAGCGCCCTCCATAGCCATGCCTGTATGGCGGTTTGGGCATAGAGAACCTCTTGCGTGAGCTTGTCTTCCGGGGTAACTTCTCCCGGTATTAAAATGGTGGCGGCTAGTCCGCAGGTAACCAGTATTGCGTAGAGAACGATTAGCCTATCAAGTGCACGTATGATTTTTGGGCAAGCGCTCCGCAGCCTGCCAAGGATTGCATGCTTATCTCCCATGCTATTTCTGTAGCCGGAACCTCGAACTTCGGTAGTCATGTGTCCCACCTCCCGACAGTGCTTGGGGTTCGACGTGTGGGCAACTAGCTCGACTCCACGGTAAAGCTGTCACCGCTTGAAGTTACGACATTCAATGTCGTCGTGACGTTTGCAAATACTGTGACCCCGCTAAAAACGCCACGAGGGCTAGTGCTAAATGAACGCCTGCCATATACGCGGCCCGTCGACGTCGTACCGTCGTGTACAACGAAGAGTGCGCCGTCGGCTCCTACTCCGTAAGCGGTACAGTGCACCACAAGCTCCATGCTCTTGGGTGTGGCACCACTGTTGACAACCACATTGGCATCGGCTCCATATGCGCGGCCAAGTAAGCTTGTGTTTTCGTAATACACAGTACCGTAGGCGCTCACTGAGACCCCATATTTATTAGCCTGTATATTAATTGTCCCACTATTTCTGGTTGCGGGACGAGCAAAGTAAGCCCTTACGATCTCGGCGTCTTCGGAGGACAGATAGTCTCCCACGTCATATTCTTCAGATATTCTCTTCATCTCTTTAGACAGGTCCCCGTCTTGGGTTGCGACTGCTTCAGAGGCGAAGGCCGCTGTTGGAGATGCGAGCAGGGTAATGCCAAGTAATGAGAGGGCGATAGCGAACACTAGCAGATGGCTTCTCTTCCCATGCATGAGACTCTCCTCCTCAATCGATCGGCTGTGCCTATCGACAAGATACTTAAGGACAGCGCCTTCGGGCGACGAGGGGAGATGGGTGTCGGCGAACGATGAGTTTTTGGACCCAAGTGGCTCGCTGCCAATTCGGAGGGCGTTCTCGATGTCTTTGCCTTGCTCCTCTCTGGCCGCCGTGTAGCGCCGCCTCATGCCCGCGCGCATGCGCCGTACCCCTCCATTCCCAGCCTTAAAGCTGCTGCTCACCGACGCGTGCCGCCCCGTTTGGCCGGCGCGCGCCTACACTCTGGGGACACTCGCGCGTGAAGGAGCATGCCATGGCTACGATTCTCGATAGCATTCTTGAGATTGGCGCTGGCGGTGGGCTGTGCGGCGACCAGGGCTGCATCCTGGCGCTCGATGCGGGCACCACGAGCGTGCGCGCCATCCTCTTCGACGAGTTTGGCCACAAGGTGGCCTCGGCCCAGCGCCCGCTCACCATGCGCTATCCGCGTCCTGGCTGGGTGGAGCAAGACCCGGTTGAGATTCTCTCGGCACAGATTGCCTGCATGATCGAGGTGCAGTACAAAAGCGGCATCCATTCAGACCGCATCCGCTCGGTAGGCATCACCAACCAACGCGAGACGGTGGTGGTGTGGGAGCGTGCGAGCGGGCAGCCCATCTACAACGCCGTGGTGTGGCAGTGCCGCCGCACCGCGCCCGAGATAGAGCGCATCGTGGGCGAGGGCCACGGGCCCCACATCCGCGAGGTTAGCGGCCTTGTGCCCGACGCCTACTTCTCCGCCAGCAAGATCTCCTGGATCCTTGACAACGTGGAGGGCGCGCGCGAGCTTGCCGACACGGGAGGGCTGCTCTGCGGTACGGTGGATTCTTGGCTCGTCTACAACCTCACCGGCGGCCTCGTGCATGCCACGGACTTCACCAACGCGAGCCGCACCATGCTCTTTGACATCCGCAAGCTCGACTGGGATGACGGCCTGCTCGAGCTCTTCAACATCCCGCGTGCGATGCTTCCCGAGCCGCGCCCCTCCGCGGGCGACTTTGGCCGTGTGAGCCCGGACATCATGACCTTCACGCCGCCCATCACCGGCGTCGCGGGCGACCAGCAGGCGTCGCTGTTTGGCCACGGCTGCTTTGAGGCGGGCAGCGTCAAGAACACCTACGGCACTGGCTGCTTCATGCTCATGAACACCGGCCCCGAGCTCATTGAGTCGAGCCATGGCCTGCTTAGCACCATTGGCGTGGCCGAGGGCGGCCGCGTTGACTATGCGCTCGAGGGCTCCGTGTTCCAGGCGGGGTCTGTGGTGCAATGGCTGCGCGACGAGCTGGGCATCATCGAGAGTGCCGAGGAGACCTGCGCTCTCGCGCAGAGCGTGCCCGATACGGGAGGCTGCTATATCGTGCCGGCCTTCACGGGACTGGGCGCCCCTTGGTGGAGCCCCGACGCCCGTGGCCTCGTGTGCGGCATCACGCGGGGCACGAGCCGTGCCAAGCTCGTGCGCGCGGCGCTCGAGTCTATGGCGTTTCAAACCTACGACGTGCTCAAGGCCATGGAGGGGGACTCGGGGCATACGCTCGCTCAGCTTGCCGTTGACGGGGGTGGCGCCAACAACGACTTTGTGGTGCAGTTCCAGGCAGACCTGCTCGGCATTGATGTGGTGCGCGCGCCCACGGCGGAGAGCACGGCGCTGGGAGTCGCGTATCTGGCGGGCCTGGGCTCGGGCTTTTGGGCAGACCGCGAGGAGATTGCCTCGCTTGCCGAGGAGGGCAGACACACCGCGCCCCAGATGGACGCGCCCACGCGCGAGCGCCTGCTGGGTGAGTGGCACGAGGCCGTGGGGCGTGCGCTGGGCTAGGAGAGCGTGGCGTTTTGCTCGCAAGTAACGCCCGCAAGAGCACGGGCGGCTCGTGGCTTGGTCCGCAACATGTGGGTATACTGTCCGCGTCCTTGCGAGTGAAGCGATTTACCCTCATCGGGTCGCGGCCTCCCGTGTGCCCTCCCGCACATATTGGGGTACGCTAGCCGCTGGGAGATTCGCGTCCCACAACGCAGCCATCCATGAAGGGGAGTATCTCGTATGCGCATCGCCATTGCCTCCGACCACGGCGGCTTCTGCCAGAAGGAACTCATCGCTGATTTCTGCCGTAGCCTCGGCCATGAGGTCACCGACCTTGGCCCCGATAGCGCCGCGAGCGTTGACTACCCCGACTTTGCCACGCTCGTTGCGCACCAGGTTTCCGAGGGTGCGGCCGAGCGCGGCATCCTCATCTGCGGCACGGGCATCGGCATGGCCCTCACGGCCGACAAGGTGGTGGGCGTGCGCGCCGCGCCCATTGACCGTCCCGACTTTGCCCACCTGTTCCGCGAGCACAACAACGGCAACGTCATCTGCCTTTCTGGCCGCTTCGTGGCTCCCATGGACAACTGCGAGATCGTTCGCGAGTTCCTCGAGACGGAGTTTGCTGGCGGCAGGCACGAGCAGCGCGTGGCCAAGGTGATGCGCGAGGACGTGCACTAAGAGGCGTGCGGGGAGGCGGGGCTTTTGCCCTGCCTCCTTTTTAATATGGTTGGGCAGGCCTGGCTCAGGCGGGCCCTCTGCGCTCCCGCGTAAGCCAGGCCTGCCCTCATCAAGGATTGGAGCCCCATGACCGTACGGCTTGAGTTCCTCACGCCCGAGCAGCGCTCGCGCTTTATGGTGGTAGAGCACCCCATGGTGCAGCACAAGGTGTCCATTCTGCGCGATGCCTCAACGGGCACCAAGCAGTTCCGTGACCTGGTGCGCGAGCTTGCGCTCTTTGAGGGCTACGAGGCAACCCGCGATTTTCCGTTGGAGGACGTGGAGGTAACCACCCCGCTCGAGACCTGCACGGGCAAGCGCATCGCCGGCAAGAAGGTTGCCGTTGTGCCCATCTTGCGTGCCGGGCTCGGCATGGTCGACGGCGTGCTCGATCTCATCCCGGCGGCGCGCGTGGGCCACATTGGCATGTATCGCGACCCCGAGACCCACGAGCCGCACGAGTACTACTGCAAGCTCCCCGGCGACGTGGAGCACAGGACGTGCCTTGTTGTAGACCCGATGCTTGCCACGGGCGGCTCTGCCATCGCCGCCGTTGAGTACCTGCGTCGCTCGGGCGTGAGCGACATTCGCCTGCTCGTACTCGTGGCAGCCCCCGAGGGCGTGCGCGCCGTGCTCGAGGCAGACCCGGAGGTGCGTCTCTACGCCTGCGCGCTCGACCGCCAGCTCAACGACCACGCCTACATCCTGCCTGGCCTTGGAGACGCGGGCGACCGCATCTTCGGCACACTGTAAGGCGGCGCTTGCGCGCGCGTGATCGGGGCAGGCGCGTATGCCGGCGGCGCGCGCCTGCATGCGCTGCGCTGGCCCGCCCGCGCGCCCGCGAGCCCGCCGCGCGTCCCGGTGCCCGCATATCCCTGCGTGCTGCATCCGCTCACGGATGAGGTGCTACCGCTCGGCATATGTCTACCGATACATAGGCATGTGCCGAGCGTATTCTTACAGTTTCGAACCGGCGTTAAATTCCCTGAAGTTTTGGGGTTGCCGAGCCAATAATGAGGTGTAAACTACCCTCCGGCTTTTGAGGAGGGTGACAGGAGCCGTCTTGGAGACCACGATTGCGGTCGTCGTTGGGGCAGCGATTGCCCTTATGGGGTGCTTCCCCGTTGTGTGGGCCCTTGAGCTTGGCCTTAAGGGTGATGCGCGTGCGACGATTAACCGCGGCCTTATAGGCGTGCTCGTCTCGTTTCTCATGAGCTCGGCATTATTACTCGTGGCGTTCCTTGTGCTTGCCGACGCATTCCGCGCCTGCGGCATCGCCTTTGTGGTTGTGCTGGTTGTGGTGTGGTCCATCGAGACGGTGCGTGCCTACGTCCTGATGTGACGTTTCTCCTCATCCGCATGAACCCATGGCGATTGGGTACGATGTGGCGAGTGCGGAAAGGGGCCTCATGGATCAGTTGGTTTCGCAGCTTCCGGGTATGGTTAACGAGCTCATCTCCGAGTTCGTCTCGCATCCCGTCGCAGGTGACCTTGCCACCTTTGGCATCTCTCAGTACACGTTCTGGATGTTTGTGGGCATCGCCATCCTCTTCGTGCTCGTCTTTGCGTTTGCAAGGGCTCAGCAAAAGACCCTCGTGCCACATGGCGCCTTCGTGAACGGCGTCGAGTATGTGATCGACTACGTGCGAGAGAACGTCCTTGAGGGCACGGTGGGCCCCACGTGGAAGCAGCACTTCCCCTTCATCGCCACCGTCTTCTTCTTTGTGCTTATCAACGACATCCTCGGCCTCATCCCGGGCGCAAAACCCGGCACCGGCTCCATCGCCGTAACGGGTGCCGTGGCCACCTGCTCGTTTGTATACTTCATCTATGTGGGCGTGCGCGCCCGTGGCGGCTGGGGCTACGTCAAGAGCCTGGCGCCCGCAGGCGTGCCGTTCCCCATCAACCTCGTGGCCTGGCTCATCGAGGTGTTCTCCACGGTGCTTCGTCTGGTCACCCTGGCCGTGCGTCTGTTCTGCAACATGTTTGCCGGGCACGTGGTCATGGGCACCTTCGCCCTCATGGCGTCGCTGTTCTTCAGCCAGCTCGCCTCTGGCGTCAACGCGTCCACCCTTCAGCTTGCCGGCATGTCCGTTGCCTGGGAGCTCATCCTCATCGTCATCTACGTGGTCGAGATGCTCGTGGCCGTGGTTCAGGCCTACGTCTTCTCGCTGCTCTCCAGCGTCTACATCCAGCTCGCCGAGCAAGAGGAGTAGGCGCCGCGGCGCGCTTGCGCGCAAACGTCGGTACCTTCGGGGCGCCATAACCCCGAGTACATAAGGAAGTGGCCTGCACCAAGCGGGCCTGCCCACGAGGTGTGGGCACGTCAAAGGAGGAATTGTGGCAAATCTCGCTTACGCCATCGGCGTCCTTGCGGCTGCTATGGGAATCGGTGTCGCTGCCTACAGCTGCGCCACGTCTATGGCCCGTCAGCCCGAGGTCAAGGGCAACCTCTTCACGATCTTCATCCTTGCCTCTGCATTCGTCGAGGCTCTGGCTCTGATTGGCTTCGTTGTTGCCCTCATCGTCAAGTAGCGCGGCGACAACCAACCTGTAAGCTGGAGGCACGAATGAAGCTACACAAGAGCATGGCTGCACGGACGCTTGGTCTTGCGGCTGCAATGGTGCTCGCGTCTGCGCTTGTGCCCGAGCCGGCATATGCCGAGGAGGCGGTTTCCGGGGCGGATATCCTCATCCCCAAGATGGGCGAGTTCATCCCGGCGCTCATTGGCTTTGTCGTCATCTTTGTCGTCCTCTCCAAGTTCGCTTGGCCGCGGGTTCTCTCGAGCCTCGAGGCGCGTGAGGACAAGATCGCCGGCGACATCGCGGCTGCCGAGGCTGCCCGCGCCGAGGCCAACGAGCAGCTTGAGGCCTACAAGGCCAAGCTCGCTGGCGCGCAGAGCGACGCCGATGCCATTCTGGACGAGGCACGCTCCCTGGCGGCCGCGGCCAAGGCCCGCATCGTGGACGACGCCAACAAGCAGGCGTCCGACATCATCGCCCGTGGCCGCGAGGTTGTGGAGAGCGAGCGCAGGGCGGCCATGGTCGACCTCACCGACTCCATCGCCAACATCTCGGTGAGCGCGGCGTCCAAGATCATCGACAAGAACCTCGACACCGCCTCGCAGCGCAAGCTCGTGGAGAAGTACCTCGACGAGGTTGGTGGCTTCAATGCCCGCTAACCGCATCATTCGTCGCAAGGTAGAGATCTACGCGTCCACGCTGTTTGAGTTTGCGAGCAAGCAGGGCACGGAGGCGCAGTCTCTGCACGCCCTCGAGCTCGTGACCCAAAGCGTGGCCGAGGTCCGCTCGAGCGTGCTGGCGCTGTGCGAGCTGCACAAGGCGTACCTCTTGGCCGATGCCGCCGAGGCCTACGCCCGCCTCTCTGCGGGCGACGACGCTCTTGAGGCGAGCGAGGCGACCGCCGTGGCGAAGATCCTCGACGCCGCCGAGCGCAACGAGCACCACGAGGCGCGCGTCCTGGCAGATCTTCGCCAGATTAGCGCGGCCATGACGCCGGAGTGCGCCGAGCTTCTGGGCGTTATCGGCACAGGTGCAGACCAGCGCCTGCTGCCGCAGATCGTGGCCAAGCTCTCGGGCATGGTGGTCTCTCAGGGATCCACGGTGCTCGTTGAGGTCACCACGGCCATCGAGCTTGACGACGTCCTGCGCCAGAGCGTGGTCGAGAAGATGCGTGAGGAGCTGGGGCGGCCCGTCTATCTCGTCGAGCACGTTGACCCGGCCATCATCGGCGGCCTGGTCATCTCCGTGGGCGACGATCTGCGCGATGCCTCGGTACGCACGCAGCTCGCCAACATGCGCGAGACCCTCATGGGCAAGCAAGCCGCAGTTGCGCGGGAGGTTCTTTCAGATTCATCCGTCGGAGGTGACAGTAAATGACGGGAATGATTGATGCGTCCACCATAGCGGACGTACTCAAGGAGAGGCTCGGTAACCTCACGGCCGCGGTAGACACGCGCGAGGTGTCGAGCGTCGTTGAGATTGGCGACGGCATCGCCTATGTCCAGGGGCTCAAGAGCGCCATGGCGGGCGAGACCTTGGAGTTCACGAGCTCGCTCACGGGCGAGCACGTGTATGGCCTTGCGCAGAACCTCGACTCTGACGAGGTGGGCGCGGTGCTGTTTGGCAACGTCGACGCCATCAAGGAGGGCGACGAGTGCCGCACCACCGGCCGCGTCATGGACATCCCTGTGGGTCGCGGCATGCTCGGCCGCGTTGTTGACCCGCTGGGCCAGCCCATCGACGGCAAGGGTCCCATCGAGACCACGGCCAGGCGCCCCATCGAGTTCAAGGCCCCGGGCATCATCGACCGCTCGCCGGTCAACGAGCCCGTGCATACCGGCCTCATGGCCATCGACGCCATGATCCCGGTTGGTCGCGGCCAGCGAGAGCTCATCATTGGCGACCGCAAGACGGGTAAGACCGCCATTGCCATCGATGCCATCATCAACCAAAAAGACAGCGACATGGTGTGCGTTTACGTGGCCATTGGCCAGAAGGCTTCCACCATCGCCAACATCAAGCACACGCTCGAGGTGCACGGTGCGCTGAGCCGTACCGTCATCGTGGCGGCCCCGGCCTCCTCCTCGGCGCCTATGCAGTACATCGCCCCCATGGCGGGCGCCGCCATCGGCGAGTTCTTCATGTACACGGGCGCCGACGGCAAGCCGGCGAGCAAGACCAACCCCGGCGGGCATGTGCTGTGCGTCTACGACGACCTGTCCAAGCAGGCTGTGGCCTACCGCCAGATGTCGTTGACGCTGCACCGTCCGCCCGGACGCGAGGCCTACCCCGGCGACATCTTCTACCTGCACTCTCGCCTGCTCGAGCGTGCCTGCAAGCTCAACGAGGAGCTTGGTAGCGGCTCGCTTACGGCGCTGCCCATCATCGAGACGCAGGACGGCGACGTCTCCGCCTACATCCCCACCAACGTGATTTCCATCACCGACGGCCAGATCTACCTCCAGGGAGACCTGTTCTTCCAGGGCCAGCGCCCGGCCGTTGACGTGGGCATCTCGGTGTCGCGCGTAGGCGGCGCCGCCCAGGTGAAGGGCATGAAGCAGGTTGCGGGCAACCTTCGTCTCGACCTCGCCAGCTATCGAGAGCTCCAGAGCTTCTCGCAGTTTGGCTCAGATCTCGACGACGCCACCCGCGCCCAGCTTGCCCGTGGTGCCCGCATGACCGAGCTGCTCAAGCAGGGCCGCTATGCCGCCCTCGACGTGGCAGACCAGATCGCGGTCATCTACGCCGGCAGCCATGGCTTCATGGACGACCTTCCGGTGGAGCAGATCCTCGCGTTCCGCGCGGGCTTTGTCGACTTCTTCCGCGGCACCTACCACGACCTTCGTGACAAGATGCGCGTCTCCAAGCTCGACGACGCCATGACCGAGCAGCTCGAGGGCGCCATCACCTCCTACAAGAAGCGCTTTGTCGCCGAGATGGCCGCCCAGGCCACGGGCGACGCCGCTGCAAAGTAGGCGAGCGATGTCGAACCTGAGGGATCTCCAACGTCGCATTGACTCGATCACGAGCACCAAGCAGATCACGCGCACCATGGAGATGGTCTCTACGGCGCGCGTGGGCGAGGCGCTTCAGCGCGCGAGCGACGCTGCCCCGTACAAGGACGCCATCAAGCGCATGCTCACCGAGGTTGCGAGCTCCGACCCCCGCAGTGAGGACCAGCCCCTGCTCCAGCGCCACAAGACGCTCGATGCGGTGCTGTTTGTCCTCATTGCCTCCGACCGCGGCCTTGCCGGCGGCTTCAACATCGTGCTCCAGCGCGATGTCGAGCACCGTGTGAGGGCGTTGAGGGCCGAGGGCAAGCGTGCGGAGGTCATCACGTGCGGCACCAAGCCCACGGAGTACTTCCGCTATCGCGGCATCGAGCCGGCGCTCGCGTTCACGGGCATGTCGAGCGAGCCCACCCATGACGAGGCGGTGCAGATTGCCTCCTTTGTCATCGACGGCTACACGTCGGGCTCGTTCGACCGTGTGGTGATCTACTACAACCACGCCAAGAACCGTGTGCAGCAGGAGGTCATGGTGGAGCAGCTGCTCCCCGTGGCGCCCGTTGGCATGGCCGTGCCCGCCGCCCCGCGCGAGAACCCGAGCCTGAACCGGGTGGAGGCCAAGGAGTACACGCAGTTCCTCTTTGACCCCTCACCCACCAAGGTGCTTGGCTACCTGATGCCCGCCTACATCCAGACGGTCATCTTCCACGCGCTGCTCGATTCCGCGGCGGCCGAGCACGGGGCGCGTCGTCGCGCCATGCAGGCGGCCACGGACAACGCCGACGAGGCAATCACCACGCTCAACCGCATGTACAACCGCATCCGCCAGGGCTCCATCACCACCGAGCTCAACGAGATCATTGGCGGAGCGTCTGCATTGGAGGACAACTAATGGCTGAGAACACCGTGCAGCCGGCACACGAGGGGGCTCCCGCCGCGCATGCGGACAAGGGCGCGTCCTTTGTGCACGAGAGTGTCGGGTACGGCACCATCGTGCGCATCGTGGGACCGGTTGTTGACGTGCGCTTCGACGGCCCGGTGCCGCCCATCTACACGGCGCTGACCGTGGAGGCGGACACGCCCGTCGGCCACATCGAGAACATCCTTGAGGTTGAGAGCCAGCTGCCCGGCGGCGTGGTGCGCACCGTCGCCATGGCCTCCACCGACGGCCTGCAGCGCGGCCTCAAGGCACACGATACCGGCGAGCCCATGATGATGCCCGTCGGCCCCGAGACGCTTGGCCGCGTGTGGAGCGTGCTGGGCAAGCCCGTGGACGGCAAGCCCATGCCCGAGGGCATGCAGGCCTACCCCATCCACCGTCCCGCCCCCTCGTTTGCCGACCTCACCACCTCGACCGAGATCTTCGAGACCGGCATCAAGGCCATCGACCTGCTTGAGCCCTACATCCGTGGCGGCAAGACGGGCCTGTTTGGTGGCGCCGGCGTGGGCAAGACGGTTCTGATCCAGGAGCTCATCAACAACCTCGCCATGGAGCACAACGGCACCTCGGTGTTCACCGGCGTGGGCGAGCGCACCCGTGAGGGCACTGACCTCTTCCTCGAGATGAGCGAGTCTGGCGTCATCAACAAGACCTGCCTGGTCTACGGACAGATGAACGAGCCGCCCGGAGCGCGTCTGCGCGTGGGCCTGGCTGGCCTTACCACGGCCGAGTACTTCCGTGACCAGGGCCAGGACGTGCTGCTGTTCATCGACAACATTTTCCGCTTCTCCCAGGCGGGCTCTGAGGTTTCCGCCCTGCTCGGCCGCATGCCCTCTGCCGTGGGCTACCAGCCCACGCTGGCTACCGAGATGGGCGACCTCCAGGAGCGCATCACCTCCACTAAGGAAGGCTCCATCACCTCGGTGCAGGCCGTCTACGTTCCTGCCGACGACCTCACCGACCCGGCGCCTGCCACCACGTTCACGCACCTCGACGCCACCACGGTTCTCTCGCGTAACATCGCGAGCCTGGGCCTCTACCCGGCTATTGACCCCCTGGCGAGCTCGTCTGACGCGCTTGACCCGAGCGTCGTGGGCGAGGAGCACTACCGCGTGGCGATGAAGGTGCAGGAGACGCTGCAGGAGTACTCTGACCTCCAGGACATCATCGCCATTCTCGGCGTTGACGAGCTCTCCGAGGAGCAGCGCCTCACGGTTGCCCGTGCGCGCAAGCTGCAGCAGTTCCTCTCCCAGAGCTTCCACGTTGCCGAGCGCTTCACCGGCAACAAGGGCGTCTACATCAAGGTCGAGGACACGGTGCGCTCGTTTGCCGCCATCATCGACGGCGAGTGCGACGACATCCCCGAGCAGTGCTTCCGCTACGCCGGCACCATCGACGACGTGCGCGAGCGCGCCGCCAAGCTCGCCGCCGAGGCAACGAGTGGTGCCGCGGACGCGGAGGAGTAGCCCATGGACACGCTGACCTGTCAGATCGTGCGCCCGGACAAGCTGCTCTACGAGGGCGAGGCCACGAGCGTCATCCTCGCGGCGCGCGCCGGCGAGCTCGGCATCTTCCCGCACCACGCCGCGGAGATCAGCGCCTTGGGCGACGGCGTGATGCGCATCAACCTCCCGGCTGGTACCGAGGCCGGAGGTCAGCTGCGCGTGGTTATCTCGGGCGGCTATGCCGAGATTGCCAACGACACGCTCATCGTGCTGGCAACGCATGCCCGCCGTGCCGACGACATCGAGGTCGAGACGGTTCGCAAGACCCGTCAGGCTGCTCTCGACGCCCGTGACGCGCTTCCCGAGGGCGATCACCGCCGCGCCTACTACGACGACAAGGTCAACTGGTGCGACCTGTTGCTTAAGGAAGCTGGCGCGCCGAGCGCAACCAACTAGCCTCACTCGTTTACAATTGAGTGTTGGATTACCCAAGATGGGCGTCCGCAAGGGCGCCCATCGTTGCGATAGGGCATAGTTCTGGAGGCACATATGGACGTCATTAAGGTCGAGGGCGGACTGCCCATCTCGGGCGAGGTTCGCGTGGGCGGCGCCAAGAACTCGGCGCTCAAGCTCATGGCCGCAACCATCATGGCGCCCGGCGTCACCACGCTGTCCAACGTCCCCAACATCTCCGACGTGCATGTCATGGGCAAGGTGCTCAAGCGCCTTGGCGCCACCATCGAGGTGGTTGACGAGCACACCCTGAGCATCGACACCTCTGCGGTGGACAAGTGGGAGACCCCCTACGAGCTCGTGGCCAAGATGCGTGCCTCCACGGCCGTCATGGGGCCCTTGCTCGCGCGCTTTGGCAAGGCGGTCGTTGCCATGCCGGGCGGCTGCAACATTGGCGCGCGCAAGATCGACCTGCACATCCTGGGCCTCGAGGCGCTCGGCGTCCAGTTTGAGATTGCCCACGGCAACATCCACGCCTCTGCCCCCGAAGGAATCGTGGGCGCCCACGTGACGCTCGAGTTTGCGAGCGTGGGCGCCACCGAGAACCTCATGATGGCCTCGGTGCATGCCAAGGGCACCACCGTCATCGACAACGCCGCCCGCGAGCCCGAGATCGTTGACCTTGCCAACATGCTAAACGCCATGGGCGCCAAGGTGCGCGGCGCCGGAACGCCCGTCATCGAGATCGAGGGCGTGGAGGAGCTGCACCCGGTGACGCACGAGGTGGTGGGCGACCGCATCGAGGCGGGCACCTTCCTCGCCGCGGGCGCCCTCGTCGGCGGCCCCGTGCGCGTTGTGGGCTTTAAGCCCGAGCACCTGGGGCTCGTGCTCAAGAAGTTCGAGGCCATGGGCATCACGGTGGAGCGCGAGGAGAGGGGCTGCACGGTGAGCCGTACGGGAGCGCTCAAGGCGGTTGACATCCAGACCCTTCCGTTCCCGGGCTTCCCCACAGACATGCAGGCGCAAGTCATGGCCATGCTCACGCTCGCGGAGGGCCAGTGCATCGTCACCGAGAACGTGTTTGAGAACCGCTTCATGTTTGCCGGCGAGATTGCCCGCATGGGTGCCGACATCACCATCGAGGGGCATCACGCCATCGTTCGCGGCGTTAAGCGGCTCTCCGGCGCGCAGGTAAAGTCGCCCGAGCTGCGCGGCGGCGCCTCACTCGTCTTGGCGGGCCTTGTGGCAGACGGCGAGACCACGGTCTCCAACATCTTCCACATCGAGCGTGGCTACGAGCGCTTTGTCGAGAAGCTGCGGGGTCTCGGCGCCAATGTCTGGCGCGACGTGGTGCCCGACGAGGAGTTTGAAGGGCTTGGTGCCTAGCCATGGGCTCCCGGCTTAGGCCGCCTGTGCTGCGCCGCCGCCAAAGGCAGGCGAGTGCCGCTGCGCACGCGGGCTTTGTGGGATACAGCCGCTCCAACGCCGGCTCCTACCATGATCGCATGGTGGCGAGCCGCTCGCGGGCGCAGCTGGCGGGCATGGGTATTGTGGCAATTGTGGTGGTGGCTGCCTTTATCTGTATGCTTATGGCGGCTACTTGGGCGTAGGGCGCACATCCTGGGCGCCTGTGCCCTAGGGGCAAGCTTGGCGCTGTGGTTTGGAGGGATTGCAAAGGTGAAGGTTAACAACGAAGAGCACGCGCTCACCATGGCGGGCGAGGACTACCTCGAGGCCATCTATCGAATCATGTGCGAGCGCCCCAGTGAGACCTCCGTGCGTTCGGTCGATGTGTCCGAGCGCCTGGGCGTCTCCAAGGCCAGCGTCAACAAGGCGCTCACGGCCCTCAAGGAGGGTGGCTTTGTGGAGCAGACGCGCTACGGGCGCGTGGAGCTCACCGAGACGGGTCGCAGCTATGCCTCCAAGGTCTGGCGCCGCCACCGGATGCTGCGCGCGTTTCTCGCCGGCGAGCTTGGCGTGGATGCCGAGACGGCCAATGCCGAGGCCTGCGTCATGGAGCACGCCCTCTCAGAGGACACCTCCCAGAGGCTCATGGAGTACCTCGAGCGTCAGGGTGTCGTTATCGACGGTGACTAGCGCCATCGCATCCTTCGCAGGATGTCCACGACACGCTGGGCATTCTGTGTAGTATCGTCCCCGCGGGTCCCGTGAGCGCTACCATCCAAGCCACAGGGACCCAGAATCGTAGGCGTTCGCGCCTTGACGAACGGAGCAACGTTGAAGGCAATCATTCCGGCTGCCGGCCTTGGCACGCGCTTTTTGCCGGCGACCAAAGCCACGCCCAAGGAGCTGCTGCCCGTGCAGGGCAAGCCCGTTGTGCAGCGCGTCGTGGAAGAGGCGCTTGCTGTCGACGGCGTTGACGGTGTCGTGATTGTCAACTCGCACGAGAAGCCCGGCATCGTGGCGCACTTCACGCCCGACACTGTGCTTGAGGACGAGCTGCGCGGCCGTGGCAAGGCCTCGCTTGCAGACTCCGTGCATGAGGCGGGGCACCTGCCCGTCTCCTTTGTGTACCAGGACGAGGCGCTTGGCCTCGGTCATGCCGTGCTCCAGGCCTCTGGCGAGATGGACGGCGAGCCCTTCCTTGTGTTGCTCGGTGATTACTACGTGCCCGGCAAGGACATGTGCCGTCGCATGAAGGCTATCTCCGACGCCCACGACGGCGCCTCGGTCATTGCCGTTGCCGCTGTGCCGGCTGACCAAGTCTCTCGCTACGGCATCATTGCCGGCGAGTGCGTGAGCGAAGGCGAGCCGGAGGAGCCCGGTGCCATCTGGCGCGTCACGGGCCTTGTCGAGAAGCCCGCGCCCGAGGATGCCCCGAGCCGCCTGTTCATCGTGGGCCGCTACCTGCTGAGCCCTCGCGTGATGGAGCTGCTCGCCACGCAGCAGCCCGGCGCCGGCAACGAGATTCAGCTCACCGACGCCATGGTGCGTCTCCTTGCCAGCGAGGAGATGTACGCGCTCGTGGTTGACGTTGACGAGGGGCGCGACACCGGCACGCCCGCTGCGTGGGCAGCCGTAAACGCCCGTGCCGCCCTCGAGGACCCCGCCACGCGCGAGGCGTTTATCGAGGCGTTTGGAGACGCGCTGCGCGAGCTGGCATAGCGCTGCTCCTCGAGCCGTCTGGGCATACATGTGTTGACAATGGCGGCATCGCGGGAGTTCCTGCGGTGCCGCGCTAATTTGGAGGTTTGTAACGCCGATGCGCGTCATTAACTTTGTTGGTGATACGTGGTGTGCGAAGGTTGACGAGGGCGACTCGCGCGAGGATGCCCTCAGGATCGCCAGCGCCGTGGGCCGCCTCGCTCGCGAGGCCAACCCCGAGGGCGTGGTGTATGTGGGCTACGACATGCGCCCACTGTCCTCGGGTCTTGCGCGCGAGGTGGGCGAGGTGGTTGCGGCGTATGGCGTAACCGTGCGTCTCTCCGACACGCACTGCCCGCTTTCCGCGCTCAGCGAGGCAACGCGCCGTGACGCGCGCTCCTTTGGCGCGCTTATGCTCACGGCCGGTTCGCACTCCGTTGACTACTTTGGCATCCGCGTGCGCGTGGCGGATGGCTCCGCCGCCGGTGCAGACGAGATTGACGAGCTTGAGGCCACGGTGGTGCCCGAGGTGCCCGCCGCTCGCGGCGAGGTGGAGCTCGTGGACCTCATGACCCCGCACCTCGAGGCCATCTCGGCCTTTGTGGGCTCCAAAGCGAGCGCTGCGGCCGCGCCGGTGGTTGTGTGCGACCCGATGTATGGCGCCCTTGGCTCCCACGCTGCCCGGCTGCTCGCCAGCATGGGCGCGCAGGTTGTGGAGCTCCACAACGACGGAGACACAGACTTTGCCGGCATTCACCCCGAGGTGGTCGAGCCCTGGATTGACGACTGCGAGCAGGCCGTTGTGGAGCATGGCGCCAGCTTTGGCATTGCCCTCGACGGCGGGGGAGACCGCCTCGCGCTCATCGACGAGCGGGGCCGCTTGGTCACGCCGCACATGATGCTCGCCTTGGTTATGCAGTACCTCGTGCGCGAGAAGGGTATGGGCGGGCGCATGGTGGCGCCGATCTTTGTCTCCACCATGGTGCGCCGGCAGGCCGAGCGCCTGGGGCTGCCGCTGACCATTACGAGCCCCGGGTATCTCTGGATGCGCGACGAGATGCTTTCTGGCGACGTGGTGTGCTCGGGCGATGCCATCGGTGGCGTGAGCATTCCGGCCATTGGCCTTGAGCGCGACGCGCTGGCTGCTGCCGCTGTGCTTACGGAGTGCATCGCGGCGGACGGACGGCCGCTTTCCGAGATTGTGGCCGAGCTCGACCCGGATCTTGGCCATATGGAGTATGGGTACCGCAACGTCCGCCTGGGTTCGGGTGAGGCGCAGGTGCTGCGCAACGCCCTGCCTGGCGTGAATCCCTCGCTTTTGGCAGGCAAGGCTCCCGTTGAGGTGAGCCACCCGGGCGGCATCATGGCCCGCTTTGAGGACGGCTCATGGCTGATGGTGCGCCCGTCCAAAACGGCAAGCCTTGTGCGCATCTATGCCGAGGCTCCCGACCCCGCCTCGCGCGACGCCCTCTTGAGCGCCGGAGCCGAGCTTGCTCGGTCTCCCATGACCTACTACTAAGCGTAGGAGAACGACGCGTCTTACAAGCGATGCCGCGCGGTCGCTTGCGTACCTATGGGTATTGGGAGGCGGGGGCTCGCGCGTGCGGTCCCGGCGCCCACATTCGCCAGGGTGGCGAGCGCCTGCCGGGCTGCGCGCGGCCGCCCGCCTGGCGTAGCGGCCCCCGCCACGCGAGGCCCCGCCCGGCACGTCCCGGGCGGGGCCCTTTTGCGTCGCGGCCCCCGCGCGCCCGGCCCGCCTCCCG
>Cebus_capucinus_imitator_PRJNA485217_SSR012__coassemble_927_pt1 | contig 31420 bp, 39 predicted proteins | sample Cebus_capucinus_imitator_PRJNA485217_SSR012__metabat2_high_PE_006 | metagenome-assembled genome bin Cebus_capucinus_imitator_PRJNA485217_SSR012 | reverse complement strand
GCGCTACCTGCAATGACGGCTGGCCGGGGCGCTATCCGGCTGTGGGGCTACTCGACAGACAGACAAACGGCTGACAAATGATACGGTCCACTGTCTGCGTGATGGGCGGAAAGTCTGGCTGCGACCTGGGCGAGGCGGGCAAGTTCGAGGCCGCCGGGCTTACGGTGGCGTCGGATGGGGAGACGGGCGCCGTGTACCCCGCCGAGTCCGAGCTCGTCTTTGTGTGCCGCAAGCTCTACCATGCCGATCTCGAGGAGCAGGGCTTTGACGACCGCTCGGTGATGGAGTCCACGTACCCGGAGCGCGACTTCCACCGCATGTACGTGGGCGAGATCGTGGACGTGCTCGCCGCGGAGTAGTGCGGAGGCGAGCGTCCGAATCGCTTTGCTGAGGCTGCCGCCCGTCGCAATTACTTGCGGCGGGCGGTGGCTTTCTCGCCTGCACGGAGGTTCGGACATGCGATGCGGGCCGTTGTGGGCACGGAGAAGCGGTGCTCCTCTAGGCAAGCCCCAGGCTCCAGGCCGCCTTCGCCTCGCTGGCGATGAGCTCGGCGTCCCACGTCTTGCGCGTGTTTTGCGGGCTGTTGGGGTCTCGTATGACGATGCTGCCGTCCTCGGCGACGCGTTCGAGGGCGATGAAGTGGCCCGTTGAGGTGAAGGTGCCGGGCCCCATGATGCAGATGACGGGCCTGCCGGCGCCGCACTTCGGACATTTGACCTGGGAAGTTTGTCCACCCGGCGGTTGGGCGCGCGGGCCCTGGCGATCATGTGAAGAATGAAAGCGCGTAAAACACCGGTCAAGAAGCACGGCTTTTACCGGTTCAAAAGCACGCATTTTACCGAATCAAGACTCCGTATAATACCAAACAAGCTGGTACAATAGGCTAAAATCAAGCCTCAAAAGAGGAGGGAACATGCCTGCTGACGCCACCTTGACCCCCAAAGGGTACCGTCCTCGGCTCATAGAGCATCGCCTTGACGAGCTCATGGGGGCATTTGGGTGCGTGGAGATAACCGGGCCCAAGTGGTGCGGCAAGACCTGGACGGCCATGACGCGCTCCGTCAGTATGACGCGCCTCGACGACCCTTCTGAGCGGGAGGCTGCCCAGATGGACCCCTCGCTGGCGTTGGTGGGAGACACTCCACACCTGGTAGATGAGTGGCAGGAGGTTCCCGAGGTCTGGGATGCCGCGCGCCGCTATGTCGATGCGTCCGGCAACGAGCGGGGCTCCCTCCTGCTCACGGGGTCGACTTCCTTGGCCAGGGGCGACCGAGCTAAGGTCAGGCATTCGGGAACCGGCAGGATCGGGCGCATCGCCATGTGGCCCATGACGTTGGGGGAGAGCGGCTGCGCCTCTCCCGTCATCTCCCTCAGGTCGCTTTTCGATGGTGGGTGCATTTCTCCTGCGCGCTGCAAAACGGAGCTGGCGGACGTGGCGCGATGGTGCTGCAGGGGTGGTTGGCCTGCCAACCTTGGACTGTCCGACGTGCTTGCTGCCGAGACCGCCGTGCAGTACGTGCAATCCGCCCTCGACGTCAATGTCATCGAGGAGGGACGTTCGCCCGAGACTGCCCTCGCCCTGCTGCGCGCGCTGGCACTGAACGAGAGCCAGGCGGTCACCTACAAGACGCTCGCGCGGGACATGGGAGGCCGTACGGGTGGAGTAAGTGACGAGACGATCGCCACCTACCTCGCCCTATTTGAGCGCCTCAAGCTGCTGCAAAACCTGAGGGGTTGGGAGCCGCCCATGCGCTCCAAGGCGCGTGTGCGCGTCAAGCCCAAGCGATACTTCTGCGACCCCTCGCTGGCTGCCGCCCTTGTGGGGGCGACGCCGGAGCGCCTGCTCAAAGACACCCAGACGCTCGGGATGCTCTTCGAGAACCTCGTCTTGCGCGACCTGAGCGTTTTTCTCTCCACGTATGTGGGGCTGGGCAACGGTCTGTCTTACTATCGCGACGAGAACGGTCTGGAAGTTGACGTGATAGTCGAGTATGCCGGTAAATGGGCGGGCATCGAGGTCAAGCTCAGCGATACCAAGGCGAACGAGGGCGCAAAGAGCCTGTTGGCGCTTCGCAAGAAGCTGTGCGCTAACCCGACAGCTCAAAACGACGAGCCGGCTTTTCTCGCCGTGGTGGTGGGCCGCGGTAGCCTTGCGTACAGAAGGGACGACGGAGTCATGGTGATTCCCATGGCGCTTTTGGGGGAGTGAGCGAGGCATCGCGCAGGAGAGCAGCGTTGACCGGAAACTCGCATAGACGGGTGTGGGAGGGCGCATGAGGATTGATCACGGCTTCGATCCGGTGTTTGACGGCCGCTCGCGCGTGCTGGTGCTGGGGTCGTTCCCGAGCGTGCTGTCGCGGGCGAACGACTTCTACTACGGCAACCCGCAGAACCGCTTTTGGCGCGTGATGGCGGCGTGCCTGAACGAGAGCGTGCCGGAAGAAGGTGACATCGCGGGCAAGAGGGAGCTGCTTCTGCGCCACGGCATCGCGCTGTGGGACGTGGTGGCGAGCTGCGAGGTCGAGGGCTCGGCCGATGCGAGCATCCGCGACGTGGTGCCGGTCGAGATAGAGCGCGTCACGGGGGTGGCGCCCATCGAGCGCGTGGTGTGCAACGGCGGCGCGGCCGGGCGGATCTACAAGCGCCACCTTGCTGGCCGCGTGGGGATCGAGGCGACCGTGCTGCCTTCGACAAGCCCCGCCAACGCCGCCTGGCGCCTCGAGCGCCTAATCGAGCGCTGGGGCGAGGTCTTCGGCGTGGACTAACCGCAGACGACTGACCGTATCGTTTGTCTGCGGTCCGGTCGGTCGTCTGTGCCCGTTGGGTCGTCTGCTCGCCATCCGTCCGTCTAAATGGGCGCGGTCGTCGAAATCCCCTCCGCCCCGCCGCTGAGTCGGCAACAATCCTAAAAAGCGGAAAAGGGGGAGTCATGGGATACAACCGGAGGAAGCCGAGCGAGGTCGACATCTATCACATCATCGTACGGGGCGCGGGCAAGCAGCTCATTTTCGAGGACGATAAGGACCGGGAGACGTACCTCTCGACCATGAGGACGCTTCTGGCAGAAAGGCCCGTCGAAATCTACGCCTGGTGCCTGATGGGCAACCACGTCCACCTGCTCGTTCATGCCGGGCTCCAGGAGCTCGGCCTGTTTATGCGTGACCTCGGGCGGGACTATTCCCAGTACTTCAACCGTCGGCACGGGCGTGTCGGCCATCTCATGCAGGGGCGTTACCGCAGCATCCCGGTCGATACCGAGGCCCAGCTGCTTGCCGTCGTGCGCTACATCCACCGGAACCCGGTGAAGTCGGGGCTTTCGGAGGATTGTCGGTATCGCTGGAGCAGTTACGGCGAGTATCTCGGCGGGCGGGTCATCGTGGAGCATGGCGTCGTCCTGTCGTGCTTTGGCAGCGTCTCGGAGTTTGAACGGTTCCATAACGAGATGCCCGAGGAGGGCCTTGCGGAAAGCCATGCGAGACCGCTGTTCAAGATGACCGACGAGGACGCGCTACGGGAGCTGCGAAGCATACTGGACGAGAGCGGCCTGGCCTCCTTGCCGCTCGACGATGGCGACCGGCGCGATGAGATCTTGGTCCTGATGCACGGCAGGGGGATGTCTATCAGGCAGGTCGCGCGTATTGCGGGCGTAGGCAAATACGTGGCGGAGAAGGCCTGCAGGGCAAAGTGACCGGAGACTCAGGCGGGTGACAGACAGACGATACGGTCCACTGTCTGCACTGTCTGCGATTTTGCCAGCTTGCGAAGCGCGGGCACGCGCACGCCGACGATGCGCGCCGGCTCGACGTTTGGCACCAGTTTTGTCTGAAACTCGCGGTAGGAGGGGTCAGCCAACGCTGCAAGCTCTTCGCGAATCGCCAATACCGCAGCTTGCGAGGTGCACATGGGTGCCTCCCGGGAACCTGTTGATCGAATCATATTGTACGAACTCTAGCAGATGGTGGATCCTGTCGGCGAATCTCGGGGACGGCGTGGGAAAACAGTTGACCCATGTGGGCGTTTGCCCGGGTAGTTTGTTCGCAGCTCGGTTCGTTGACCCCTGAGAATTTTGGGCTTGCGTTGTGTTTGCGCGTGTATATACTGTAGCTACTGAGTATATACAGTAAGCGCGATTATAGAACGCGAGACGTCGCGGCCATGACACTCTCCCGGGGACGCCCGGGCGGGCAGCAGGGAGCACAGAAAGGGTGAGGCGATGGAGATCATCATCTCGAACTCGAGCGACAGGCCAATCTACGAGCAGATCACCTCACAGGTCAAGGCGCTTATCGTCACCGGCGAGCTCGCAGAGGGCGAGCGGCTTCCGTCGATTCGCACGCTCGCCACGAGCCTGCGCGTGAGCGCGATCACCACCAAGCGCGCCTACGCCGACCTGGAGTCGCAGGGCTACATTGTCACCGTGCCCGGCAAAGGCTGCTTTGTGGCCGGTGGCAACACCGAGCTCATCCGCGAGGAGCACCTGCGCCAGGTGGAGGAGCTCGTGAACCAGGCGGTCGCGTCGGGCCGTGCGGTCGGCCTTTCCAACGACGAGCTGCGCGAGGTCCTTGAGCTCGCGCTGAGCGAGGACGTATAGCTGCTGAGAATAACGCGTCGGTATGGCGCATCGGTGCTGCGATGCCTCAGCCGTCACTCGGCAACGCCTCGCGACGCCGCGATTTTCGGCAGGTCAACTATCCCCACGCACAGAAAGGCGTGCATCATGACAATCAACGCTATGTCCCTCGTGAGCGCGAGCGGGCTTACCAAACACTACGAGGGCTTCTCGCTTCAGGGCGTGTCGCTCAGCGTGGAGCCAGGCCAGGTCCTGGGCTTCATAGGGCAAAACGGCGCGGGCAAGACAACCACCATCAAGGCCCTGCTGGGGCTCATCCACCTGGACGGTGGCGAGGCCACGGTGCTGGGCGCTCCCGCCGGCGACTTGTCGCGCACGGCTGCTGGTGCGGTCGCCAAGGAGCGCATCGGCGTGGTCCTCGACAGCATGTCGCTTCCCGGCCACCTGCGCATGGGTGAGGTGGGCAGGCTCATGGCCGCCGCCTACAGTACCTGGGACCAGGCGCTCTACCAGCAGCTTCTCGAGCAGTTGGGGCTGGGGCAGCTGGGGCGCAAGAAGACCTTGAAGGAGCTCTCTCGTGGCATGGGCATGAAGCTCTCGCTCGCCTGCGCGCTGGCGCACCACCCGCGCCTGCTTATCCTGGATGAGGCGACCGCCGGGCTGGACCCCATGGCGCGCGACCAGGTGCTCGAAATCCTGCGGGCTTTTGTGAGCGAGGAGGACGCTGCCGGCGATCCGCAAAACGGCATCCTCATGAGCAGCCATATCACGAGCGATTTGGAGAAGATCGCCGACACGCTGCTGTGCATCGACGCGGGCGCGCCCGTGTTCTACGTCGAAAAGGACCAGGTCACCGACGTGATGGGCGTGGCGCGCTGCCGTGCGTCCGAGGTGGCGCTCCTGAGAGAGGAGCTCTCCAGCCCCGAGGTTCCGCTGCGCGTGCTGCGTCATGAGGCGGGCACGGACGTGCTGGTGGAGAACCGCTTTGACTTTGCCGCCGCGTACCCCGGTATCGTCTGCGACCGCATGGATATCGACACATACATGGCCCTCATGCTCAAGGGCGAGCGGCTGGCCTAGCGGACAAACTCCCGGGGCAAATGTCCACCCTTCTTGGAAAGGAGCGCATCATGTTGCGCGCTGTGAAAATCGAACTGGTCGTCATCGAGCGCTATCTTTTGCTAATCATTGGCCTGTCGTTGCTGGTCGCCGGCGCTCTCACGGTCGAATTGGGCAGCGTGGCCACCGTGCCGGTTGTGACGATGGCCATGGTCGGAATGTCAGGCGGCTTGACGGCTGGCGCATACGATGAGCAGGGCGGTTGGGGCGCGTTCAGGCTCACGGCAGCGCTCACCCGCCGCGATGTGGTGGTCGCGCGTTTCGCGAGCATCACGCTCACGGCGCTCATCGGCATGATGGCGGGCATGCTGGTAGTGGGTGGGTTGTGGGTCGTCTCACAGGTGGTCGAGCTGCCCACCGTCGTTGTCTCCGTGCTGCATTTGGGCGCCGGAGGATGGGCTGGCCTCACGTTGTCCATGGGGTTGTGCTTGGTGATCGTGGCTGCAATCACGGGCATTGCGGTCCCCATCATGTTCAAGCGCGGCTCCATGGCCGCTCAGCTCGCGCCCGTGTACTTCTTCCTGACGGTGCTTGGCGTCGGGGGCATCTTGAGCTTTTTGGGTGTGGACGTTGGCGCTGCCCTCACGACCCTCAAGGCCTGGACCGAGGTGCCGGGCAATTATGCGCTGCTGTTTGCCGGCATGATCGCCACGGCGCTCGCCATATGGGCCGTGGGTATCGCCGTCTCGATTGGGCTCTATGCTCATCGCGACCTGTAGCAAGGGCCCGATGTACGCCGAGGTTGACTGGCCGGTCGTCTGGGTTGCCTGCATAGCGAGAAAACTGCCGCTCGTGTGGACCTGGTTTGACGACTCAGCCTGCGCCACTCAGCAAAAGCCCAGTTGGCGCTTGCGGAACGAAGTCTACATGGGCAAGAGATTTCGATTTTTTGCGGCCAGAGGTCTACATGAGCGGCACCTTTCCCGCCGGCTCCCTTCTGCCGCGCAAAAAGCCGCGGGGCGTCAAACCCCGCGGCTTCGCATCGGCACCACACGCGTGCCGTCTGTCGCAGTCTCGCCCTTAGCGCACCACGCGCACGCGCTCGGAGGCGGGCTTGCGCTCGTAGTCGCCCGCCGGTGCGGCGATGCCGCCAAAGTTGAGCTGCGCCGCGAGCTTCCAGCTCTCGGGCACATCGTAGCGCGCCTTCACGGCCTCGTCGATGAGCGGGTTGTAGTGCTGGAGGTTCGCGCCCACGCCCTTCTCGGCAAGTGCGTTCCAGACGTTCACCTGCGCGATGCCCTGGGCCTGCGCGGCAAAGCCGTCGAAGGCGGCGGCGTAGGCGGCGAACTGCTCCTTCAGCGTGTCGACGGCGTCCTGGTCCTCAAAGAAGAGCACCGTGCCGTAGGCGTCGGCAAAGAGGGCTAGCTTCTGGGCGGTCTGCTCAAAGGTATCGGCAGGCACGATGGCCTGGAGCGTGTCGTGCACGATACCGTCCCACAGGGCCTTGTGCTCGGCGCCCAAGAGGATGACGGCCTGGGCGGACTGCACGTTGAAGGCAGAAGGGGAGGCCACGATGGCGTCCTCGATGGTCTTCACTGCCTCGTCCTCGGAGATGGGCAGCTGGGTGTTGAGCGCGTAGACGGAGCGGCGCTTCTCGATGATCTGCTGGTAGCTCATGAAGGCTCCTTTCTGTGCGGGTAGCGCCATGGTTCGGTGCTGCCCGCGTAGTGCCGTTAAATTCCCACTAACCTTATAGGAAATATGCAGAGCGACCAATAAGGCACATTGCATTCAGCTGGTTTTCTATTATAAAGCAAGACTAGAAACTGAACCGTTCGAGGTACTGAGTACAGTTGGGACGTTTCTCGATATGAGAGATAGCGTTTGTTCCGCGACGGGCGCTCCTGCGCCCAGCGTGGCAAAGATTCCCAAGGTTCCGACGACGAACGCCCATGACGCCGTCTGCGTGGCGAGCATCCGCGCGGTGATGGAGATCTTCGCGGGCAAGTGGGCGTTTCTCGTGCTTGAGCAGTTGCACGCGGGCGCCATGCGCTTTGGCGACCTGCGCCGCGCGCTTGGCGTGAGCACCAAGTCGCTCACCGACACGCTGCGCCATCTGGAGGCCAAGGGAATCATCCGGCGCACGGCGTACCCTACGGTGCCCGTGACGGTGGAGTACTCGCTCACCGAGAAGGGCCGCTCGTTTGACGAGGTTTTGCTTGCCATGAAGAACTGGGGCCGAGTGCACCTGTGGGGCGAGGTCGGGCCTAACGACTATGGGAGAACGGCTGCTTGTCCCGTATCTGCTGGTGGGCGATGTGGTCGGATGCCCGCCACTGGCGTCCGAAAGGCGAGGGCGGGTGGGGGCGATAACCGCCGAGCGTGCCGGAGGCCGGACAAGCGATACGGTCTGTTGTCTGTCCGCCACAGACAGACGATACGGTCGGTTGTCTGCAGTCGGCGTCCGGCTGGCTGTCCGGCAAGCGAACGTGCCCCGAGGGCCTCTCGTCTTTCCTGAAACTCGGAACGCGAGGGGCCCTCGGGGCGTTAGCGACTTGCTATGGGTGCTGTCGGAGTGACCTACTTGCCCAGGACGGAGATGCGGGCCTTCTCGTGGGAGCCGTCGGTGCGCTCGGCCTCGTCGATGAGGGCGATGGCGTAGTCGGCGTACGAGATCACGGACTCGCCGGCGTCATTGAGCGTGAACTCCTCGCCAGCCAGGATGTAGCTGCCGGTGCGCTCGCCCTCGGCCTGGAAGTCGGCGGCGGGGGAGATGTAGGTCCAGCGCACGTCGGCCACGCCGCGCAGGAAGTCGAGGGCCTCCTGGTGCACGGACGCCACGAGCTTGAAGGACTCGGGGAAGTCGGGGCCCTGGGCAACGGTCAGGGTGTGCTCGGGGTTCACATAGAGGCTACCCGCGCCGCCCACGACGACAAGGCGCACGTCGGTGCCGGCGAGCACGCCGCTGAGCGCCTTCGCCGCGTTGGGGATCGCGGGCGCGGTCTGCTCGTCCCAGCCACCCACGGCGTCCACGACGACGTCAAATCCCTCGAGGTCGGCGCGCGTGATGTCACTCACGCCCTTGTGGATGGCGTGCGGGGCGACCGAGCGGTTCTCGTCTTCGCGCACGAAGGCGGTGACCTCGTGGCCGCGCTCGACGGCCTCCTTGGTGACGAGCTGGCCGACCCTACCGTTGGCGGCGACGACTGCGATCTTCATGTTGCTCTCCTTTGAACAGGCTGGGGCGGGGCTTGTCCTCGTCCCTCTTGACAAGTTCATATTGCGGCTTCAACATGCTGTAGGAAAGTAAGCACTTAAAAGTGCAGTAGGTACCTATGGGTAACTAACGAGGTGGGAGCCGTATATGGTGGAGAAAAGTGGCGTTGCAGACCTTCCCGCCTGCCCGGTTGAGACCACTCTCACGCTCATCAGCAGCCGCTGGAAGGTGCTCATCTTGCGCGACCTTCTGACCGGCACCAAGCGCTTTGGGGAGCTCCAGCGCATGGTGGGCCACGTGAGCCAGAAGATGCTCACGCAGAGCCTGCGCCAGATGGAGGCCGACGGCCTGCTCACGCGTACCGTATACCCCGAGGTGCCGCCGCGCGTCGAATACTCGCTCACCGAGCTGGGCTTCTCGCTCAAGCCCGTCCTCGACGCGATGTGGGCCTGGGGCGAGTCTTACAAGCATCGGGCCGAGAGCGAGTAGTCGGGTAGCAAGCAGTCTCCGGGCTCATGAGCATGGAGGCTGCTTGCTATGCAGATTGCGAATAGCACGCTTTCGAGGTGGGCATTGGCGATACGGTGTCTCGGCCCCTTTAATGGTGTGTACCGAAAAAGTATGGAGCCCGTTGGGTGGCTGCGCGCAGAAGGAGCACATGCCTGTGGAGTACCGAGTCCTGCCGCATGGGGGCGAGAAGATCACACCGGAGCTCCTCCGCCGCGTAGCCGATACCACCAACCTCATCAAGAGCGGCCCCGTGCAGCTGAGCGCCGGCGACATCTATGAGCTGCTGCTCGAGTGCCTGTAACCAGCGCGACAACCGGAGGGGACAAGAATCATGAGCATCCTGTTTGTGAACGGCAGCCCGAACGCCCGGGGCAACACGGCGCGTCTTGCCGCCGAGCTTCTTGCCGGTCGTGAGTACGAGACCTTGAACCTTGCCGAGTACAAGGTGTACGAGTACGGCCAGCGCTTCGACGACGACCAGTTCAGCGAGGCCATGGACCGTGTCTTTGCCGCGGACACGCTGGTTTTGGGGTCTCCGTGCTACTGGCACAACATGAGCGGCATGCTGCGCAACTTCCTCGACCGGCACTACAACGCGGTTTCGCCGGAGGCCCTGGCCGGCAAGCGCCTGGCGTTCGTATTCCGGGGCGAGGGACCGGCCGGATGGATGTTTGACGCCGCGGACTACACCGTCAAGCGCTATGCCTCGCTCTTTGGGATGGAGTACCTGGGCATGGCGTCGGATGCCGTCGGCGCTCGCGCGCTTAGTAAGCGCCTGTAGCATACGCCTTCATGCGCAAGCACGTTGCCGCCGCGTGCCTGGGCGAGGACGTGTCGGCAGGCGCCGACATCGCGGGCAAGAGGGAGCTGCTTCTGCGCCACGGCATCGCCTTGTGGGACGTGGTGGCGAGCTGCGAGGTCGAGGGCTCTGCCGATGCGAGCATCCGCGACGTGGTGCCGGTCGAGATCGGGCGCGTCACGGGTGCGGTGCCCATAGAGCGCGTGGTGTGCAACGGTGGTACAGCCGGGCGGCTCTACAGGCGCCACCTTGCTGGCCGCGTGGGGATCGAGGCGACCGTGCTGCCCTCGACGAGTCCCGCCAACGCCGCCTGGCGCCTCGACCGTCTCGTAGAGCGCTGGGGCGAGGCGTTCGGGAGTTGACAGTTGCCCGGGGAGTTGTCATCCCGGACGGGGCCGTGCACCTTTTCTCGGAAGAAGGAGTGCTGGTAAAAGTCCTTATCAGGTAGGCTATTTTAGGATTATGGCAATCTCTACCTTCAAATTATGGCAAGTACTACTTTCAAAATATGGTAATCTCCACCTATAAATTATGGCAATTAAGATACACCTGCGTGAGGTGATGGCGATGATATCCCGCGACATGGAGGGTCTGCTTAAGGACATGGCGGGGTGGTTTCCCGTTGTCTCCGTCACGGGGCCTCGCCAGAGCGGAAAGTCCACGCTGGTGCGCGCCGCGTTTCCCGATTACGCATACGTGAACCTTGAGGACCCGCAGCAGGGGAGGCGTGCGCTCGAGGACCCGGTGGGGTTCATTAGAAACGCGCCGACTCCACTCATCATTGACGAGGCCCAGCGCGCCCCCGAGCTGTTCTCCATGATCCAGGTGGTCTCCGATGAGCGGGGAACGACGGGGCAGTTCATTCTTACCGGTTCGCAAAACTTCCTGCTCCTCAAGGGCGTTTCGCAATCGCTTGCCGGCAGGGTGGGGCTGCTTAAACTGTTGCCCTTGTCGTATGGGGAGCTTACGGGGGCCGACGTGGCGCCGAGTGTCGACGACTACATGTTCAAGGGTGGTTATCCGCGCCTCTACAACGCGAGCATCCCGCCTTCGATCTACTACTCGGGTTACGTCGATACATACCTGGAGCGGGATATTGCGGGGTATCTCGACGTGCGCAACATTGCATCGTTCAGGACGTTCCTGGCACTTTGCGCGCAAAACGTCGGTAATCTCCTGAATGTCTCGAGGCTTGCCAGTGACGCCGGCGTGGCGCATGCGACTGCGAAGGCCTGGCTCTCCATGCTGGAGGCGAGCTACATACTGCGTCTGCTCAGACCGTATCACGCGAACCTGCGCAAGCGCCTTACCAAGACGCCGAAGCTGTACTTCTGCGATACGGGTCTGTTGTGCCATCTCTTGCACATCGAGTCGCGCGAGCAGCTGCTCTCGAGCGACTATCTTGGCCCCGTGTTCGAGAATCTCGTTGTTGCGGAGGCGGACAAGCGGCATCTTAACAAGGGCAAGAGCCCCGAGCTCTATTTCTATCGAGACGACAGCAAGGTCGAGGTTGACCTGCTCGACTCCACTGACGCCGCGCATCCCCAGGCGATGGAGACCAAGTCGTCCGAGACCTACCATGGCAAGTATGCGCGCCACCTTCGCGCCGTATGTGATGAGCTGGGCATTGCCGAGGATGGCCGCTCGGTGATCCTGCGTGTGCAAAACAGCTACCAAACGCCCGAGGCCAACGTGGTGGCCGCACGGGATTGGCTGGAGAGGCGCTAGTCGCAGGGCCCGCGCCTTGGGATGGCATGGCTGCCTCACGGCTTCAAGCGTGGCGGGAAGTCCGTAGGGCCTCTCGCTGTGCTTTTGGAAAAGGGTTTGGAATATCACGGTTCTCTGTTTACAAACCGACCGATGGTATGTATGATTGCCTCAGCAAAACGAAAGGGGCGTCCATGGCACGCAACGCACATCCCGAGGAGACCGAGCGCCGCATCCTCGACGTCGCTCGCGAGCTCTTCACCGAGAAGGGCTACGAGCGCACGTCTATCCAGGACATCGTGAATGCCCTGGGAGACCTCTCCAAGGGCGCTATCTACCATCACTTCAAGTCCAAGGAGGCCATCCTCGACCGCTTGAATGCCGACGAGTGGGCCGTGACCACGCGGCTGCGCGACGAGCTCATGGGCCGCCGCGACTTGACGGCGCTCGAAAAGCTCCGCGAGCTCATTCTCTCGGCCGTCGATGACCCGTCTCACCTCGACCTCGTGCGCTCGCAACTCTCGCTCCTGCGCGATCCCGCTGCCTTCACTGCGAACATGCGATTCTGGTCGACGGAGCTGCCGGAGTCGTTCCGCGTCGTTATCGACCAAGGCGTGCGGGATGGCTCTATCCCCACGAAGTACCCGCAGGAGGCGGCGCAGCTGCTTGCCCTGCTGTGCAACTACTGGCTCATGCCGTGCTTCTACCCGGCAGGGCGCGAGGAGATGGAGCGCCGCATCCGCTGCCTAGCGCACATGCTTGAGGCCATCGATGTTCCGCTGTTTGACGAGGCCCTCATTGCCCGCGCGGTCGAGGGTCTCATGGAGCTGGCACCAATGGGGGAGTGAGATTGCGCGTGGGCGCTCGCCCGAGGCAAGCGTCCATGTTCGCGGAGGCCATCGTTCTTCCGATGCCCGAGTCGCCTTCGTGCCGCTTGAGCGGCGGTTTTCTTTGTCCGCCACTCAAGCGGCGTTTTTAGCACCAACAAACATACCAACGACCGGTATGAATAGATAACGAGCGGAACCAACAAGAAAGGAAGTCCTTATGAAAGATGGTCAGAAGCACGGTGCGCCGGTATTCCCTGGTGCGTCTGCTGAGCCTGCTGTCCCAGTGAGTCCCCTGCGCACGCGAAACTTCTCCCTGCTCATCGTGGGGCTCGGCGTCTCGCTGTTCGCCAACCTCATGCTGCGCTTCGCCATGTCCATGTGGGTGCTGGACGAGACGGGGTCGGCCGCTGCGTTTGCCTCCATCCTCACGGCGAGCATCCTGCCCACGATCCTGCTTTCGCCCCTCGGCGGTGTGGTAGCGGATCGCGTGAACCGCCGAAACGTCATGGTTGCACTCGACGCGCTTAGTGCCGCGACGGTGATCGCATGTATGGCGCTCTTCGCGACCACAGGCTTCAATCTGGCGTCGATCGCCGTGATGGAAGTCTTGCTCGCCACGCTCGATGCCATGGAGACGCCAACGGTGCAGGCGGCGCTCCCGCAGATGTTTCGCGCCCAGGGCGAGGGCGTGATGCGCCAGGCGATGGCTGTGGTCAACGCCGTGAACCAGACGAGTACACTCGTGCCCGCCGTGCTCGGTGGCGTGCTCTATTCGCTGGTGGGCGCGGTGCCCATGATGGGGGTTGCGGTTGCGGGGTTTGGCACGGCGGCGGCCGTAGAGTGCTTTATCCGGCTCGATGCGCCGGCGCGTGGCGAGGATGCCCGTGCTTCTGTGCTGAGCGATTTGCGCGCTGCGGGGCATTTCCTTTTGCGGGAACGGCCGCACGTGCTGCAGCTGGTGACGCTGTGCGCCGCGCTCAACTTCCTGGTCACGGGCTATGCGGAGGTTGGCTTTCCCTACATGGTGCGGACGGTGCTGGGCTTTGGCTCCACCGCGTACGGGTTCGCATATGGGCTTGTGGGAGCATCCGGCCTGCTTGGGGCACTTGCCGGTGGCAGACTCGCGAAGGCGCTTTCCATGCGACGCTTCCCATTGGCCGTCGCGGCCTTTTCGTGCAGCATCCTGCCCCAGGCGCTCGTCATGGCGCTACCTGCGGATGCATGGGCGCGCCTTGCGGTGCTCACGGCGAGCACCTGCGGGACCATGGTCGCCATCACGTTCTCGAACCTCATTGCCGTGCCTGCGATTCAGCTGGAGCGTCCCGAGAGTATGACCGGCAAGGTGATGTCGCTCGCACTGTCGGCAAGCATGTGTGCCCAACCGTTGGGACAGATCGCCTACGGCTGGGCATATAACGCATGGCCAGCGGGCGTGGTTTTGGCGGTGACCTTCGTGATGGCATGTGCCCTGTTGCCCTATGTTGTGGGAACGGCGCGCCGGTTCTCGTAGGCTCTCGGCTGGGCGATGGTCTTCCGGTCGGGACGTGCGCTCGAGGTGGCGGATGCCCGGAGATGTTGTCTCCTAGGGCACCTAACGTTCTCGCCATGCCGCCCGTTGTCTCAGCGCGGCATGCCAAGGCTGTAGCTCGTCATGCTGAACGAGCCCAGCTGGCCGCCCTCGTTCCATACGTCAATGGCCTCGTCCTCATGGGCGGCGCCGAGAATCGCTGGCAGCGGTAGGTAGTGCTCGGTGGTTTGGAAGGCCTTCGTGCGATTGGCGCCCAGCGCGCTGCCGTCTACCACGCTCTCCCAACGGTGGTCGAAGATGGCGTCGCGTACGTTGCCGTCCGCCTCCTTCGCCCAAGGGAGCAGGCCCTCGGGCAGGCTCGCGGTTGCGTACGCAAAGGTGTGGACTACGTTGCCGCTGCCCAGGACGAGAACGCCCTCGTCACGCAGGGCGCGCAGCGCACGGCCGAGCTCAAAATGGGCCTGCGCACCAAGGCTGGGTGCGACGGAGACCATCACCGTGGGGACGTCTGCCTGCGGGAACAGGTGCGTGAGCGGCGCCCAGACGCCGTGGTCGATGCCCCAACCGTTGTCGGTGACAACGGCGCCGCCTGTAAGCTCAATGATGCGCCGCGCGAGCGTGGGGTCGCCGGCGGGGGAGTAGTCCAGCTCGTAGAGGGGGCGAGGGAAACCATACATGTCGTTGACCACGGGGTTGTCCGCGGCGGTGCGCGTGGCGAGCCCCTCGGTAACCCAGTGGCCCGAGATGGCAACGATAGCGCGTGGTCGCTCGGGCAGGGCGGCAAGCTGTGCCGCAACCTTGTCCCAGCCGCGGCTGAACTGGTTGTCCTCGATGGCGTTCATGGGTGAGCCGTGACCAACGAAGATCGCCGGCTGGCGGAAGCCGCCTTTTGGCGTGGGTTCCATGGTGCGTCCTTTCTCGGGTTGACCGCTGGCTGGGGCGTCCGTTTTCGATGCGGTGCCAAATGGCGGCCTCCCCGGCAACTGTCGTCTTCTTGGTGCAGTTTGCTTGCTCCATACCCTACGAGCGCAGCCGCCATGGCGAAAGAGGGCAATCCATAGTCATTAGATTTCAAAAGGCACAGCTAGAATAGAATGTGAAGCGTTAAAGCTAGCAACTATGGTTGGAGAGTGACTCGATATGACAGAAAGCGTTGACGCTATGACGAGCTCTTCAGCGCCCAGCATGGCGAAGATTCCCGAGAACCCGGCGCCCTACACCTACGATGCCGTCTGCGTGGCGAGCATTCGCGGCGTGATGGAGATCTTCTCGGGTAAGTGGGCGTTTCTGGTACTCGAGCAGCTGCACATGGGAACCATGCGCTTTGGCGACCTGCGTCGCGCGCTGGGCGTGAGCACCAAGTCGCTCACCGACACGCTGCGCCACCTGGAGGCGAAGGGCATCATCCGGCGCACGGCCTACCCCACGGTACCCGTGACGGTGGAGTACTCGCTCACCGAGAAGGGCCGCTCCTTTGACGAAGTGCTCCTCGCCATGAAGAACTGGGGCCGGACGCACCTTTAGGGCGAGGCCGGCCTAACGACCGTTGTCGGACAAACGATGCGGTTAGTCGTCTGCTCCGACAGGCCCGCCGCCCGCGCGGATGCGAGCGACGGGCCCTATTTTCCGTATTGACGGTAGGTTGTCGTGTTGCCGGTCGGCGGCCGCCAGCTCCTACAGCTTGCCGCCGTAGACGGGAAAGCCGTTCGCCGCGCCGTAGTCGGTGACGGGTGCCACCCGGCGCAGGGCGTCGAGGTCACCCTCCTCGATCATGAAATTGACCTCGGCATTGTTGCGGATGTGCTCGGGGTTGGCCGTCTTGGGCAGCGCTGCCATGCCCAGCTGCAGGCAGTAGCGGATGCACAGCTGCGCTGCGCTCACGCCGTACTTATCGGCGATGGCCGCGACCTCGGGGTTGTCGAGCACGGCGCCATGGGCGACAGGGGAGTAGGCCTCGACCGCGATGCGGCGCTCCCGGCACCAGTCGATGAGGGCGAACGGCGTGTTGCCCACGTGGGCGAGCACTTGGTTGACCATGGGATTCACGCGGCAAGTGGCGAGGATGTTCTCGAGATCGGCCTGCTGGAAGTTGGAGACGCCGATGGCGCGCACTTTGCCCGTCTCAAGCGCGTCCTCGAGGGCGCGCCACGCCTCGCGGTTGCCCTCGAAGTGGCGGTCATCGCTCTGGTTGACCTCGACCCATGGCTGCGGGCTATGGATGATCACGAGGTCGAAGTAGTCGAGACCCGCGGCGGCGAGGGAGTCGTCGATCGAGGCGGCGGCGCTCTCGTAGCTCTTGTGCTCGGCTGCCACCTTGGTGGTCACGAAGAGCTCCTCGCGGGGGATGTCGCAGGTGCGGACGCCCTCGCCCACGCCGGCCTCGTTGCCGTAGGCCTGCGCGGTGTCGATGTGGCGGTAGCCGGCGGCGACGGCGCAGCGCACGGCTTCGGCCGTCTCCTCGTCGTTCAAGAGCCAGGTACCAAGGCCCAAGACGGGCATGGCGACGCCGTTGGAAAGGGTGATGTTGTCGGAGGTGATCACGGGACTGCCTTTCTCTCGGTTGCACCGCTATGGTAGGCCTTGGGCGGACAGCATGTACAATGCCTATATCGATTTGCTTATATGTGAATATCGCATACTCTGAGCGGTCATCCCAAGCCGCATCCTCGCCCTTGCGCCCTCCAACACGGCTACAGGTGCGTCGGGTTCTTCGCCTCGGACTCGTACATGGCGATGATATCCCTGTGTGTGGACGTTTGGCTTGCTACTTATGGTACGGCTCGCCGCGAGAGATCTTCTGCGCCCGGTAGAGCTGCTCGAGCAGCACCACGCGGGCGAGGTTGTGGGGCAGGGTGATGGGGCCAAACGAGAGGGCCTCGCTCGCGCGGGCACGCACCGCCTGGCTCACGCCGTCCGACCCGCCAATCACGAAGACGAAGTCGCTCGTGCCGCGTAGGGCGAGCTCGCCGAGACGGCGGGAGAGGTCCTCACTCGAGCGTTCGCGTCCGCCGATGTCGAGCAGCATCACGTGCGCGTCCGGGCCTAAGGCGTCGAGCGCGGCGCAGATGGCGGCGCCCTCCTTGTCGCGCGCCGGGGCCACGCCGCCCGCCCTCGCCGGGTCGATGTCGGCGACCTCTCGCACGGCCGTCTTGGCGTAAGGGCGCAGGCGCTTGAGGTACTCCTCGCACGCGTCCTTCCAGAAGCGTTCCTTGAGCTTGCCCACGGCCACGATTGTGAACTTCATGCACCCTCGGTTCCCCTCGGTATCGGTCCTTTCCTTGCGAGCATACCGTAGGCGTGGACAAACTCCCGGGGAGAATGTCCACTCTTACCGCTGGGCGGCGGTTACCTTTTGGATGAGGCTGCGGCTCACGCCGGTCACGCGCTCGATCCGTCTCAGCGTGAAGCCCGCGCCCCTCAGGGCGATGAGGACACGGTTTCGATCGCATCTCTCGAGGGAGATGATCTCGGACGCCCCCATATTAAATTCAGTCTGGAGGTAGGCGCGCAACGCATCGTCTGAGGTAGCGTGCGCCGCGGGCACATCCAGGCAGCTTGCGCCGTCTGGTGCCATGAGGAAATCGCGGAGGGCATCGAGGCTTCCGAGCATCTCGACGGCAATGTGGGGGTCGACGATACTCCGGCTCTGGCCGTATTCCCTGTAGCTGGTCCAGCGGTATCGGTCGGGAGTTCCCAAGCCCGCCTTAAGCGGATTTTGCACGATGTACCTGAGCGTCGTGAGGTACTGCTGTTCGTTCGTTATGGGCTCGGAGCGAAACCTCGATTGAAACAGGGGTCCCACGCGTTCGTATCTCCTGTTGAAGTGAACCGCATAGGCGGCGTTTAGGTTTCTGCAGAAATCGCTGAGCACGTTTTCGCCGTCATGTACCAGCAGGTGGTAGTGGTTGGACATGAGGCAGTAGGCGTGGAGCTCGATTCCGCTGCGCTTGGCGCATGATGCGAGGAGCCCGAGGAAGGCTTCGCGGTCCTCATCGTCCTCGAAGATCGCCATGAGGGCGACGCCTCTGTTCATAACGTGGTAGAGCCCGGAATCGGATTTGATGCGCGGGACGGACACGGGAGCCTCCTGACCGAAGGATTTTCGGTCACCTCATCTTCGCCTGCTTCATGGGTTTGCGCACGGGCGATTCCGCGAGTGGGGCAAGTTGTCCGCCAAAGGTATGCGCTCGTATTCCGTGAGTGGACAAACTCCCCGGGCAAACGTCCACCTGGAGGCGGTCTGGCGGCTCACGCCCATCTGGGCGTGAGCCTTGCGTTAGGATGTTGGGACATGGGAGACCCCCTTCGCTGTCAGCTTTGACAACTCACAGCTTCGCGGGGATCTCCCTATTTGTCACTACCTGGATGTAAACAACCTCTTGGCACTGAACAGCTAGTTGGCCTCCTTGGAGGCGGTGCCGAGCGCAGCTTCGAGCTGCTTGACGCGGCGGTCGAGCTTTATGACGGCGTATTCGAGCGAGGCGGTGATGAGCACGACAGCGGCCGCGAGGGTCATCACGAGCAGGGAGAGCTGGTCGAAGGTCATGGTTGGATCCTTTCGATGCGAGGATACGGCGAGCTGGTGGCGCGGCGGGCGAGGAAGAGCTTGCCGGCCAGGCCCAGGCATGCCACAACGACGAAGAGCCGCAACCAGTTGGCGTCGAGGCTGGTGATGGTGACGGTGAGGAAGGAGTCGATGGCTTCGAACATGGTGGGGTCCTTTCGGGAGTGGTTGGCGTGCGGGATGTTGATGGTGCGGGACGCGGGTGGCGTGCGGGATGTTGACAGTTCGTAACGCGGGTGGCGTGCGGGTGGCTACTTCTTGTCGTCCTTGTTGCGCCTGGACTGCTTGACGGCCTCTCCCCCGCCGAAGATGGCGACGAACGCGGCAATGATGATGAAGAGCGTGGCGTCCATGGTGGCTCCCGTCTGTTGGGTGGCGGGCTTTCGTCCGCCCCGGTCCTTGACACGATTTCACCACCCGCTCCACTCGCACTCAATGGATTTTGGCTGGTAGGAGCCGCATTTTGAACGAGTGGAGCATAGGGGCGCACGAATGGAGCACATATGGGGTTGTGCGGGCGCGGGCAGTGCCCTATGCCCGCGTGTGGCGAACGGGCGCAGGGCCAGCGAGGCAGCCAGAAGCACGGCGCGAGTGGACAAGCTCCCCGGGCAAGCGTCCACCACCGCTACACCGCTAGGCGAACAGCTCACGCAAGATCTCGCTGAAGTCGCCGGCATAGGGGTGCTCGCGGGCGCGCGGCCAAAAGGCGTAGTAGTCGCTGTGGTCGTGCACGAGTCGGTCGTGGTCGGGGCCCTCGCCTGCCGGCGCCATCATGGGGATCCGACGCAGGACGGTGCCGGGGTCCTCATGCTCGTTTCGCGTGCCGATGGGGAGGAGCCCCTTGTTGCCAGCGACCATGAAGCGCGCCTGCTCAAGGGTATCGGCGCGCGTGAAGTCGCATGGATACCCGAGCTGATCTCGGTAGTACGTGCGCTCGGCGGGCTCCTGCTCGGGCGGGCACACGAGGATGCACGTCTCCCCGGCGAGGTCGCGCGCGCTTACGGAGCTTCTCGTGGAGAGGCGGATGCCCTCGGAGGCCACGATGTAGCACCAGCTTCGTACCAGGTGCACGTTGTTGAACTCGGGCGAGAGCGAGCGCCGGCGATTGTTGAAAGCAAGGTCGTACGTGCCGTCGAGCATGCCGTGGTACAGGCCCTCGTGCGAATCCGCCGAAACCTGGGTATCGATGTGGGGATGGCGGCGCGTGAAGGCGGCGACCGCCGCGGCGACCTCCCAGCCCTCGTAGCGGTTGAGGTAGCCGATGCGCAGGGTATGGGGCCTGCCGTAGGCGATGTCCTCCACCTCGTAGCGCAGGGCCTCGGCTGCCTCGAGCAGCGTCCTGCCTCCTTGGGCGAGGTGCGCCCCCGCCGGCGTGAGCGCGAAGCTGCGGCCGCGTCGCTCGACCAGCTGACAGCCGAGGTCCTTCTCTAAGGCCTTGACCTGCTGCGATATGGCTGACTGTGAGATGTTGCAGGTCTCGGCGGCACGCGTGAAGCTCATCTCGCGGGCTACGGCGCAAAAGAGCTCGAGTTGGCGCAAGAGCATGGCGACCTCCTGTCGGCAAGATCAGTTAGAGCGTTAAGTATAAGCAGCACTTAACAAAAGCGAGAACAAATCGAATTGTTCATATGCATATTCCGATGAATACTCTTCTCAAGATGTGACGGAGTGGAGAAGTGGACAAGCTCCCCGAGCAAATGTCCAGGGCAGAGTGGACAAGCTCCTGGGGCAATTGTCCACAAGAGAAGGAGGAACGATTGAAAATGCGAATACTTGGCTGATCACGGGCGTGTCCTCGGGCTTTGGGCGCGAGCTGGCCTCGCAGCTGCTCGCCGCGGGCAAGACGGTCGTGGGCACGGTGCGTCGAGCGGAGGCCGCGGCTGACCTTGCCGCCGCCTATCCCGAGACGTTCGACCTCCAGACGCTCGACGTGCGCGAGACCGCCGAGGTGACCGAGGTCGTCGATGCCGCCTGGGCCCGCCATGGGCGCATCGACGTGGTGGTGAGCAACGCCGGCTACGGCCTGTTCGGCTGCGCCGAGGAGCTCTCGGACGAGGAGGTCGACCGCATTATCGCCACCAACTTGCGCGGCTCCATCGCCCTCATCCGCGCGGCGCTCCCGCACCTGCGCGCCCGGCGGGGTGGGCGCATCGTGCAGATCTCGAGCTACGGCGGAACGGTGGCCTACGCCGCCAACAGCATGTACCACGCCACCAAGTTCGGCATCGAGGGCTTTTGCGAGAGCGTGGCGCAGGAGATGGCGCCCTTCGGCGTGGGCGTGTCCATCGTGGAGCCGGGCGGGGCGCGCACGGAGTTCCGCTACGGCAGCGCGCGTGTGGCCGAACTCATGCCCGAGTACGAGCACGCCCACGGCTTCCTCGCCATGCTCGACCCCGCGAACGGCCTGGCGCCCGGCGACCCGGCGCGCATGTGCGAGCGCATCGTGGAGAGTGTGGCCGCCGAGCCGGCTCCCTTGCGCCTGGTGTTGGGACATCGTGCGCTTGACGAGTCGATCCGCGTGGCGGCTGAGCGCCTGGGGGCCTTCGAGGCCCAGCGCGCAGTGGCCGACTCGGTGGACTTCGCCCCGGGCGAATAGCGCAAGGCAGCCATGCGCCCTGTGGACGTTTGCCCGGGGCAAACGTCCACAACGAACGATCGTAGGTGGACAAATGCCCCGGGCAAACGTCCACACCAAACATGAAACATGAGGGCAGGAGACATCCCATGAATTACGTAACGCTTTCCAATGGCGTCAAGATGCCGCAGCTGGGCTACGGCGTGTACCAGGTAACCCCCGAGGAGTGCGAGCGCTGCGTGCGCGACGCGCTCGAGGTGGGCTATCGCTCCATCGACACGGCGCAGGCCTACTACAACGAGGAGCAGGTGGGCGCGGCCATCGCCGCCTCGGGTGTGGCGCGCGATGATATCTTCCTCACGAGCAAGGTGTGGCTCGAGCACTTCGGCTACGAGCAGACGCGCGCCTCGGTCGAGGAGAGCCTGCGCAAGCTCAAGACCGACTACCTCGACCTCATGCTGCTCCACCAGCCCTTCGGCGATGCGTTCGGCGCCTGGCATGCCCTCGAGGACCTGTACGAGGAGGGCAAGCTTCGCGCTATCGGCATCTCCAACTTCTACGTTGACCGCCTGGTGGAGTTCTGCGAGTTCAACCGTATCAAGCCCATGGTGAACCAGATGGAGACGCACCCGCTTGACCAGCAGGTCGAGCTCATGGAGTGGGAGGAGAAGTACGGCGTGCAACACGAGGCTTGGGCACCCTTCGGTGAGGGCCGTGGCGGCCTGTTCCAAAACGAGGTGCTGGCCGCGATTGCCGCTGCCCACGGCAAGACGACCGCGCAGGTGATGCTGCGCTGGAGCCTGCAGCGCGGCGTGGTGGTCATCCCCAAGAGCGTGCATCTCGAGCGGATGGTGGAGAACCTCGACGTCTTCGACTTCGAGCTTGCGGCCGACGAGATGGCGCGCATCTCCGCGCTCGACACCAAGACCAGCAGCTTCTTCAGCCACGACGATCCCGAAACCGTGGTGATGTTCGGCAAGTTGGTCGAGGCGCGCCGCGGCGGCAAGAACGTGGCCTGGGACGAGTAGACCGTCACGAGTGGGCGAGTGGACATTTGCCCCGGGCAGTGGACATTTGCCCCGGGCAAACGTCCACGGTTGTTGGGGGATGATATGGAGAAGCGCAAGTTGGGAAGCAGCGGCATCGAGGTGCCGCCGATCGGTATGGGGTGCATGGGGCTCACGCATGCGAGCGGCGACCCCATGAACGATGCCGCGGCTGAGCGCGTGGTGCGCGAGGCGTACGAGATGGGCTACACGCTCTTCGACACGGCGGTGGACAAACTCCCGGGGAGAATGTCCACGCACTTTGCCGCGGCCAGCGAGGCGTCTTAGTACCGGTTGATGCGGCACTTCTTCTTGATGTCCTGGATATGGGGAGGAACCTGCTCGGGGGCCAGCGCCTGTACGGCCTCGGTGGACCCAAGCTCCTCGGCCTTGTCGTAGAACCAGCACTTATATTCGATGAAGTCGCGCGAAAGCTCGAGGGCGGCGAGCTGTCGGTCAATCTCGTCGCGTCGCGCATAGACAATCTGGCGCCGCTGTTCAACCGTATCGTCACCCTCGAGGAGCAGGTCGATGTAGCCCTTGATCTCGCGGATGGGCATACCCGAAAGCTTGAGGAGCTCAATGAGGCGCGCCCATTCGAGGTCGTCGTCCGTGAAAATGCGGATGCCGCCCTCGGTGCGCCTTATCTGGGGAAGCAGTCCCTTTTTGTCATAAAAGCGCAGGGTAGAGGCAGGCAAGCCCAGCTCGCGCGCGGCGTCGCCAGTCGAGTAGGTGTGCTTCACGGGCATTCCTTTCCGGGCGTGCTTGTACTGTTGCACATGCTCAAAAATCATCAAGAAACATTATTGACTTAAACTATGGTTTAAGTGGAAGAATCCTCTCGAACTAACCGAGGGACGTTTGACGACGTACGGGTCTGTGCGCTGCCCGCCGTAGCCATTCGTCCGCAAGCGACGGGAAGAGGGGAGCCATCGTGCCGGCAATCAACCTCCAGATTGGCAAGCTCGGCCTTGAGCAGAAGCGCCGCCTCGTAAAGGGCGTCACCGACGTGGCGTCCGAGGTGACGGGCGTTCCTGCTGGAGCTTTCTATGTGTTTATCGAAGAGTACGAGCGCGACCAGGTTGCCGTGGGCGGCGAGCTCATGGCCGACCGCACGGCGAAGCCCCAGGCCTAGCCGTGCGGTCACAAAGATCATCTTTACGCTAGTCTTCGCGTACACCAGAAAGGATTCGTCCATGAAGAACGTCCTCATCGTCTCCGGCCACACCGACATCGTTGGCGACTCCGCCGCCAACAAGGAGATCTGCGCCCAGCTGCGCCAGCGCCTGCCCGAGGCCGCCATCAGCAGCCTCTCCGAGCTGTACCCCGACTTTAAGATCGACGTTGCTGCCGAGCAGGCCAAGTGTGAGGCCGCCGACGTCATCGTCCTGCAGTTCCCCGTCTTCTGGTTCGCCATGCCCTCGCTTCTGCAAAAGTGGATGGAGGACACCTTCGTTCACGGTTGGAGCCACGGAAGCTCTGGCCACGCCCTTGAGGGCAAGAAGCTCGTCATCTCCTGCACCACGGGCGCCCCGCTCGAGCTCTACGCCAAGGACGCCCCCATGGGCTACACCGTGGAGGAGTTCTTCAGCAACTCCTTCGCGACGGCTGGCTTCACGGGCATGGAGCTCGCCGGCGTCATCGCCACCGGCGGCGTTTCGTACCAGATGCGCGGCACCGAGGAGGGCGAGGCGGCCATTCGCGCGAAGGCCTGCGAGCACGTCGAGCGCCTCGTGAGCCTGGTCGAGTCGCTGTAAGCTGCGGTTTGGGGCCGGCGCGCGGCGAGGCGTGCCGGCCCTGTCGCTGGCGGGAGCTGGGGTCTGCCGGCCCCGTCGCCGGTGCGGGCCACGCCTTGCTCGCATTGCCGCCGGCTGGAGCTCGGATTCGCTGGCTCTTCTGCCGGAACACGGGCCGTGTGCTACTCGTCCTGCTGCCGGAACACGGGCCGCGTGGCTTTTCGCCTGGCTGCCAGCTATGCCTAAACCGTATATAAAGCTTCCTTTCTAGGTATTAGACGCATGCGTTTAGCGGGAGTTAAATGGATGCAGGACAATCGTCGAAAGGAATGAACATGGCTCGTACGCTTGTGACGTATTTTTCCGCAACGGGAACGACGGCTCGTGTTGCCGAGGCAGTGGCGAACGAGCTGGGTGCCGCCCTGCTCGAGATTGAGCCCGCGCAGCGCTATACGGCAGCAGACCTCAACTGGAACGACGCCTCGAGCCGCAGCACGCTTGAGCACAAGGGCGGCTTGCCGCTTCCGGCTGTTATGCCCACGGGAGACCTCGCTGGCTATGACGTGGTGCTTGTGGGCTTCCCCATCTGGTGGTACGTGGCACCGAAGGTCATCGACGCTTGGGTCACGGATAACGAGGCGCAGCTTGCGGACAAGCGCGTGGTTACGTTTGCCACGTCGGGTGGCTCGGGCATGGGTCGCTCCACGGCCGAGCTTGCTAAGCTGGCGCCGCAGGCGAGCTGGCAGAACGGCGAGGTTGTGAACTGTGAGCGCGCCGCTCGCTCGTGGGCACGCGGCTTGGGGCTGTAGCGCCCGTGCCCCACGCTTCGGGTAGCCGCGGCGCTATCCCAAAAGCGGGGCCACGAAGGTGAGGTAAGCCCAGGTCAGCGGCATGACGAAGATCATGCCGGGAAGCATGTCCGCCACGGGGAACTCGCGCATCTTGGTGATGCGAAAGCCCGTTGCCAGCATCAGGATGCCGCCCATGGCCTTGAAGTTGGCGATCATGGGGTCGTTGGTGAGGGGCAGGATGAGCCCTGCCAGGGCAAAGAGCGCCAGCAAGATCACGGCTTCGGGCAGGGCAATGAGCGGCAGCATGATGCCCAGGTCGCAGGCAAATATGAGCGCGGTGAAGAAGTCGAGCACAGCCTTGGTGATGAGGATGGAGGGGTCGCCGGCAAGGCCCTCCTGCAAGGCGCCGTAGATGCCGGTTCCCGAGGCACAGAACAGCACCACGGCGGCAACGTAGCGGCTCATCCACTCGTCCTGCGCGAGCCCTGTGACGCCATTGCCCTTGAGCAGGGCATTGAGCGGTCCTTGGAGCTTGCCGGCCACACGTGAGATGTTGCGCTCGAGGCGCACGCCCGTGCCGAGCGCGGTGCCGAGGATCACGGCGAGCACGAGCGGGGCAAGCGCTGCCACGCCCACAACCTGCGAGATTCCCATCGCCAGCGAGCACAGGCCAAACATGAGGTTGAGCGTGGTGCAGATCCTTTGGGGTACGAAGCGGCCAAGCAGCACGCCCAAGAAACCTCCGAAGAAGACGGCGCTGAGAGCGATGGCGATTCCGATGGGCATGGCTGGGAGCTCCTTTCCTGCTGGCAGACGCCTGCGCCCAGCAAGAGTTGCCGGGTGCGGGCATCGGCCCAGATGGGGTTGCGGCGCGGCAGCATGAGGCGGGGGCGCGTGCCCCGCATGCGTAAGCGCCGAGTTGTTTGGTTGTTGCCCAGACTGCATGGCGCCGCATCGTGGGCGCGCAAGAACGTCGGCAAACAAAATGAGCCGCAGGGAAAGCACCCCTGCGGCTCGAACAGGCGGCAACTATAGCACGTCGGCCCTGCAATCTGTCAAGCCAACCGATGAAAGTGCTGGTTCTTGGAGGGACTCGCCGAATCTCTGCTCGTTGCTGCCAAAGATACTGTCGGCCTCGGTGATGGGACGGATGGGACGGCACGGGGCGCCCATCGCGAGCATACCGGCGGGGACGTCGCGGGTGACGATGCTTCCGGCACCGATGACGCATCCCTCGCCGACGGTGACGCCGGGTAGCACCTTCACGTCGCCGCCCAGCCAACAGTTGTCGCAGATGGTGATGGGCAGAGCGCGCTCAAGACCAAGGTTGCGCTCCTGCCAGCGCAATGGGTGCTGTGCGGTGTAGAGGCCGCAGTTGGGGCCGATGTAGACGCGGTCGCCGATGGTGATGGCTCCGCCGTCCATGAAGTACGCGCCGTAGATGACGAAACTGTCGCGTCCGATGGAAATCAGGTGGCCGCAGTCGCATTGAAAGGGAGGGAGAAGTTCGGTCCCTTCCCCGATGCGGGCAAGGAGCTGGCCGAGGATGCGGGTACGTTCCGCTTCGTCAGCGGGGTCGAGCGCATTGAGGGCATGAGTGAGCTGTCGGCAGCGCAGCCGCTCGGATTGGGCGTCCGGGTCGTTATTGGCGTCGTACCACAGTCTGAGGTCGCGCTTCTCTCGTTCGTCCATATGGCTCCCAGCTCTAACTATTGTGTGCCATGTCGTTGTTTACACCGACGATGCGTGACATCGGGGTCAGGCCCTCGCAGGTGCTGGGCGCTCTACTCCTGCCAATGCTCTAGGCACATCTCGCAAAACTCACGCATCTCGGGCTCAAAGTCCACGGCGTGGGGCGTGCGCCCAAGTTCGGCAAGTGCGGCCTGGATGCGCGGGCTTGAGCAACAGTTGGTGACCAAGCCGGTGGCATGGAAGGTGAGCGTGTTCATCAGGCGTTCCATATTGCCCTCGGCAACGCCCGTAGCTGCGGAGATATGCTTGCAGAGTGGGCCTATCTGTTCGTAGTAGCCGCGCTTGAACTCCACGAGCCGCTCATGGGTGACGTTGGTCTCGATGATGGTGAGCAGGAGGTCGTGCAGGCGAAACCACGCTTGGTGCTCGTTCATGATGGCAGTCCAGGTGCGGGCTGCCTCCGCCGGCTCGAGGCGCGGGCTGTGCGCAAAGGCCTCCGTCAGAGCGGCATAGTAGGCGTCGCGCTCATCCTCGGCCAGCGCGAGGAATACGTCCTCTTTGGTGGTGACGTACTTGTACAGGTTGGCGCGTGACCAGCTGAGCTGCTGCGCGATGGTGGTGAGGGTGATCTCATGGTAGGGATTCTCAGCAAACAGGCGTGCGGCGGCGCACTTGATCTCGTCCATGCGCTGGCACTTCTGCTCGGCGCTTCTCGCGCGGATAAATTCGCCCATCATGCTCCCTTTCGTCTCTGCCTCGCTAGTATAGCCTGATGCGCTGCTAGTAACGCCCTGTTCGTTATTCGTGCTTTTGGGGCCGAATGGCGTGTTGTGACCATTGCATGTCAAAACTGCAGGCAAATTACCGGTTAAACTGGGGCGCTCGGGGTAGCCGTCCAGTATGGTTACCTGCGGCAAGGCTGTTACCTGCGGGTTTGCGTTTTGAGCACGGAGCTCTACTCTGCCTCCCGCGCACAAACCGGTAATTTGGCTGCAGATTTGCTCGTGCGTGGCACCCAAGACCTAGCAACGCCGATGCTTGCCCTAGGTAAACAGCTCACGCAGGATCTGGGCGACCTCTCCGGCGTAGGGATGCTCGCGGGCGCGCAGCCAGAAGGCGTAGTAGTCGCTGTGGTCGTGCACGAGCCTGTCGTGGTCGGCGCCCTCGCCCGCGGGGGCCATCATCGGAATGCGGCGCAAGACGGTGCCGGGCTCCTCGTGTTCGTTCCGCGTGCCGATGGGGAGGAATCCCTTGTTGCCGGCGACCATAAAGCGTGCCTGCTCGAGGGCGTCGGCGCGTATGAAGTCGCACGGGTAGCCGAGCTGCTCACGGTAGTACGCGCGCTCGGCAACCTCTTGCTCGGGAGGGCATACGAGGATGCACGTCTCCCCGGTAAGGTCGCGTGCGGTCACGGAGCTTCTTGCGGAGAGCCGGCTGCCTTCCGAGGCCACGATGTAGCCCCAGCTGCGCACCAGGTGCACGTTGTTGAACTCGGGCGAGAGCGAGCGCCGGCGGTTGTTGAAGGTGAGGTCATATGTGCCATCGAGCATGCCGTGGTACAGGCCTTCGTGCGAATCCGCCGAGACTTGCACGTCGATGTGGGGATGACGACGCGTAAAGGCGGCAACGGCCGCGGCGATCTCCCAGCCGTCATAGCGGTTGAGGTAGCCGATGCGAAGTGCGTGGGGGCGCCCGTAGGCGATGTCCTCCACCTCGTAGCGCAGGGTCTCGGCGGCCTCGAGCAGCGCCTGGCCGCCCTGGGCGAGGTGCAGGCCCGCCGGCGTGAGCGTGAAGCTTCGGCCGTGTCGCTCTACCAACTGGCAGCCGAGGTCTTTCTCCAAAGCTTTGACCTGCTGCGATATGGCCGACTGCGAGACGTGGCATGCCTCGGCGGCACGCGTGAAGCTCATCTCACGGGCTACGGCGCAAAAGAGTTCGAGCTGACGCAAGAGCATGAGTGCCTCCCTTGTCTGACGTGGCGCTCAGTGTATTGCTAAGTATAAGTATAGCTTATCGAACTCCTAACAAAATTGAATTGTTCTCCTAGAACCACTGATGAATACTCTTCCCGTGACACAACGGGGTGGACAGTCTGCCCGGGTAGGTCGACCAAGCCGCACTCTCGAAGCGGGCAGGCTCCCCGGGCAAACGTCCACAACACTTGAGAGGAACAATGATGGAAAACGCAAACACGTGGTTGATTACGGGCGTCTCGTCGGGCTTTGGGCGCGAGCTTGCCGGCCAGCTGCTCGCCGCTGGCAAGACCGTCGTGGGTACGGTGCGCCGCGCCGATGCTGCGGCCGACCTAGCCGCCGCCTATCCGGACACGCTTGACCTCCAGCTGCTTGATGTGCGCGACGTCGCCGCGGTGCGCCAGACCGTCGATGCCGCCTGGGCGCGTCACGGCCGTATCGACGTGGTGGTGAGCAACGCCGGCTACGGCCTGTTCGGCTGCGCGGAGGAGCTTTCCGACGAGGAGGTCGACCGCATCCTCGAAACCAACCTGCGCGGTTCTATCGCCCTCATCCGCGCGGCCCTGCCGCACCTGCGCACCCAGCGCGGCGGGCGCATCGTCCAGATCTCAAGCTACGGCGGCACGGTCGCCTACGCGGCCAACAGCATGTACCACGCCACCAAGTTCGGCATCGAGGGCTTCTGCGAGAGCGTGGCGCAGGAGGTGGCTCCCTTCGGCGTGGGCGTGTCCATCGTGGAGCCGGGCGGGGCCCGCACGGAGTTCCGCTATGGAAGCGCGCGCGTGGCAGAGCTCATGCCCGAGTACGCCCACGCCCACGGCTTCCTTACCATGCTCGACCCGGCAAATGGCCTGGCGCCCGGCGACCCGGCGCGCATGTGCGAGCGCATCGTGGAGAGTGTGGCCGCCGAGCCGGCTCCCTTGCGCCTGGTGCTGGGACGACGCGCGCTCGACGAGTCCATCCGCGTGACCCGCGAGCGTCTGGAGGCCTTCGAGGCCCAGCGCGCGGTGGCCGACTCGGTGGACTTTGCGCCCGGTGAGTAGCGAGAGGGTGTCCGCCGGCATCGCGACCGCGGTTCGACTGAGCTGACGGATGGCGGGGCCTTATGTCCCGCCAAGCACGGCCCAGGTGAGAAACCAACCAATTCGACCACCGCGACCCCGAAGTCGTGGCGAGGTTCAGCGAACTTGTCGACGCGCGCCATGGTGGCAAGGACGCTGACCGGGACAAATAGGTGCTGCCGGAGCGCGTCAAGAGGCGCGACTGCCCGCGGCGGGCGGTGCGTGCGTTCGCCATGCCCCGGCAATCGCTCCGGCCTTCGTGGCGCTTTCTTGGGAGGCTGGCATCTAGGGAGGAGCAGCATGGAAAAGCGCAAGCTGGGAAACAGCGGCATCGAGGTGTCGCCTGTCGGCATGGGGTGCATGGGGCTCACGCATGCGAGCGGCGACCCCATGGACGACGCCGCGGCCGAGCGCGTGGTGCGCGAGGCGTACGAGATGGGCTACACGTTCTTCGACACGGCCGAGTGCTACGTGGGCGAGCGGGCGGACGGCAGCATCGCCCATAACGAGGAGGCGGTGGGTGCGGCACTCGCCCCCGTGCGCGACCGGGTGGTGATCGCCACCAAGTTCGGCGTGCGGCACGCGGCGGACCGTTCGCTTGCGTTCGACAGCTCGCCGGCTACCATCCGCGCGAGTGTGGAAGGGAGCCTGCGCCGCCTGGGTTCCGACTACATCGACCTTTACTATCAGCATCGCATCGACCCGCGCGTGGAGCCTGAGGTCGTGGCTGAGGTGATGGCGGAGCTCATCGCCGAGGGTAAGGTCCGCGCGTGGGGCATCTCGGAGGCGAGCGAGGACTACCTGCGCCGCGCGCACGCCGCCTGTCCGGTGGCGGCCATCCAGAACCGCTACTCCCTGGCGGCGCGCTGGCACGAGGCAATCTGGCCGGTGTGCGACGAGCTCGACGTCGCCTACGTCGCCTTCTCGCCGCTCGCCAACGGCCTCACGAGTGGCGCGTACGGCGTGGGGACGAAGTTCGAGGGCGCGCAGGACTACCGCGGCATGATGCCGCAGTTTGGCGAGGAGGGGCAAGAGGCGGCGGCTCCGCTCATGGCGTTGCTGGCGGAGCTTGCCGCGGCGCATGGCGCCACGAGCGCACAGGTCTCGCTAGCGTGGATGCTCGCCAAGAGCCCGCGGCTGATCCCCATTCCGGGCAGCCGCAAGCCGGAGCGCCTGCGCGAGAATCTAGCCTCCGCCGAGGTGCGGCTGAGTGCTGCCGAGCTCGCCCGCATAGACGCGCTGCTCGACACCCTGGACATCCCCGTGTTTGGCGGCCACGCCGCTCGATAGCGTGCGGCTTCTTCTCCGGTCAGGTGCTCGCTTCGGGTGGGATGTGCCGCAGCTCGGGCTAGGGTCATATACGCATTGCGAATAACATCACCTGAAATAGGCATTGGATATGGAAAATTGGGGCTCATATCATTGGGTCATAGCTTGGGAGGCTTGTCACAGGACGATTCGGCGCCGCGCGGGGACGCGGCGTCGTGGGAGAGGATGGGCATGAAGAAGGTTCTTATCGTCGAGGGAAGCCTGGCGCTGGCCGAGGCCTACGAGGCGGGTCGTGCCGTCAAGTAAGGCGTCGTGAAAAGACGATGGAACAGGGCGCGCGGGGTCCTCGGTATGGAGCTATTCCTGTCGAGGACCCCGTGTCGTCAAATAGGCGAGGGGGACAAGCGAGGGGACAAGCGATACGGTTGATTGTCCGTGAAATAGGCGAGGGGGACAAGCGAGGGGACAAGCGATACGGTTGATTGTCCGCTGC
>Cebus_capucinus_imitator_PRJNA485217_SSR012__coassemble_924_pt1 | contig 33269 bp, 22 predicted proteins | sample Cebus_capucinus_imitator_PRJNA485217_SSR012__metabat2_high_PE_006 | metagenome-assembled genome bin Cebus_capucinus_imitator_PRJNA485217_SSR012 | reverse complement strand
ATTCCTCGATAGCTCAATGGTAGAGCCCGCGGCTGTTAACCGCGTTGTTGTAGGTTCGAGTCCTACTCGAGGAGCCAGTCTTTTCAGCCCGCCTTTCTGGCGGGTTTTTTCTTACCTCTCCCCCGTCAACTGCACTGGTCATGGCCTGGTATGTAGCTTCGTTCGGGTTACTTGCTTCGCAAGTCCCTCAGCCCTCACTTCACTACATACCAGGCCATGACCTAGCACCACCCAATCGAAAAACTCGTTTAACGCGGAGTTATATGCCATCCCTCGGCCGGAGAGTCGCAAAGGACTAGCGAGTGGGAAATGGATATGTATGAAGAAAGCCCGCCACGGGTAGTGGTGGGCTATGGGGTGGAGGTTACTCCTCCATATAGTCCTTAAGCTTGCCGGAGCGGCTGGGGTGACGGAGCTTGGCCAGGGTCTTGGACTCGATCTGACGAATGCGCTCGCGCGTGACGCCAAATTCGCGACCAACCTCCTCGAGGGTGCGGGGGTGGCCATCCTCAAGGCCAAAGCGAAGCTTGATGACCTTGCGCTCACGGTCGGCGAGTCCATCAAGCACCTGCTCGAGCTGCTCGCGCAGCATCGAGTCGCTCGCGGCCTCGGGCGGGGCCACGGCGCCGGCGTCCTCGATGAAGTCTCCGAGCTGGGAGTCTTCCTCCTCGCCAATAGGCGTCTCGAGCGACACGGGCTCCTGGGAGATCTTCTGGATCTCGCGGACGCGCTCAGCGCTCATGCCCATCTCCTCGCCAATCTCCTCGGGCGTTGGGTCGCGGCCGAGGTCTTGCAGCAGCTGGCGCTGCACGCGCACAAGCTTGTTGATGGTCTCGACCATGTGAACCGGGATGCGGATGGTACGAGCCTGGTCTGCGATGGCGCGGGTGATGGCCTGGCGAATCCACCAAGTGGCATACGTGGAGAACTTGAAGCCCTTGGTGTAGTCGAACTTCTCGACGGCACGGATGAGACCGAGGTTGCCCTCCTGGATGAGGTCGAGAAAGAGCATGCCACGGCCAACGTAGCGCTTGGCAATGGAGACCACGAGACGGAGGTTGGCACTGATGAGGGCCTGCTTGGCCTCAAGGCCCACCTGCTCCACGCGGTTGAGGCGGCGCAGCTCCACGCGAGAGAGCTCAATCTCGCCGGCCTCATAGGCCTCGAGCTTCTCGGCGGCCTCGGTGCCCGCCTCGATCTTCATGGCGAGGTGAACCTCCTCGGCGGCGTTGAGCAGGTCTACTTTGCCGATCTCCTTGAGGTACATGCGCACCGGATCGCCCGTGAGCATGACCGTCGCGGCGTCCTGCCTACGGCGGGCCTTGAGGCTCGAGCCCTTCTTGCCGCGCTTGGGAGCGGCGGGGATGGCCGGGATCTTCTCGACGGGCGCGGAATCGGGGTCGTCGTCATCCAGCCCGCCGAGGCCGGAGGCATCGTCATCGGAGGCGTCGTCGCCCTCGTCGTCGATGTCGTCAGTGACGTCTTCCTCGCCACTCATAACATCTACGCCCTGGTTGCGCAGGGCACCGTAGAGATCCTCGAGGTCATCGTCGTCAACGTCCACCTCGCGAAGCGCAACCTGAATATCGTCCTCAGAAACGCTGCCAGCACCCTTGGAGGCACTCATAAGCTGACCCAAAGCCCCCTCGAGCTCGGGAGAGAGCGTTACGTCATTCTTTGTCTTCTTGCTTGCCACGGACTTCCTCTCGACAAACTGCCGACGCACAGATGCGGTATATCTTACCCTCTCCGCATCAATTTACACACCAAAACGCACAGAAAAGCCGCAGGTGAGCCAAGCTTGCGCTACTCCAGCGGCTGGGCGCTCCTGAGCTGGGCCCTGCGTTGGCGCAGGCTTGACAGCTCGCGAAGCTGCTCGAGCGAATCTGCGCCCGAACCCGCGGCGTCTAGCTTGGCCGTGATGAGGCCAATCTGGCGGTCGATGGAGCGAATCTCGGCCTCGTTCACCACAAACTCGATGTTCTTCTCCTCGCCCCACGAGCTCGTGGCCGCAAATGCCCCCGAAGAGAGAATCTTGGGCGCATCGGGGCAGGCACGCGTGGCCGCAACCACGGCTTGCGCGGGTGCGGTGCCGGCAGGCGTGGCCAAGATGGCCCAGGCAATGGCCTCATGGCGGGCGTCTGCCCAGCAAAACGTCGCGATACGATCGGCATACGCGCGGAAGCGATCGGGAGAGGCGGCGAGCATGGTGAGCAGGTTGCGCTCGGCCAAAAGCTGGGTGCGGTCTGCGGCGGAGAGCGCCGTAAGATCCGGCACCGGCTCAGGTGTGCCGGCACCCTCGGAGGCACCGGCAGGCTCGGCGCCCTCAAAGCCCTGGTAGTCGTAGGGCACGTCCTCGTAGGGCACATCGTCGTAGGGCGGCACGTCGTCTGCCATGCCCGCCGGCGAGCCAGACGCAGGGGCGGCGGAGCCCGGGCCAGCATAGCTGCCGCCAAGCGACGTCTGTTTGCCCGCAGGGCCGCGCGCACTCCCAGAACCTGCGGCCGCGCCCCTGGAGCCCCACGTGCCCTTGCGCGAGCGGGGCTCCTCCACGGGCGTCACGCGAATCTTGTCGCGCACCGCCTCGAGCGACATGCCCAGAGGGGCACAGAGCCGCTGCGCGTAGCTGTCGAGCAAGTAGGAGTTCTTGAACGGCGCAAGCAGCTTGGCCAGCTCGTCGAGAGCCGCCAGGCGAAGCCCCGGCGAGCTGAGGTCGAGCTCCTCGAGCTTCTTCTCGAGCACGAAGTCGAGCAGGGGACGCGCACCCTCAAGCTCAGAGCGCATGGCCTGCGCCCCGTGGGCGCGCAAGAACTCGTCTGGGTCTTGGCCGTCAGGCAAGACCACGCACATGAGCTGGGCCTTGGTGAGCTCGATGTAGCGTACGGCCGCCTCTGCCGCGTGCTGGCCTGCGGCATCGCCGTCAAACATGCAGATGATCTTCTTGGCAAAGCGCGAGAGCGTCTTGACGTGGTCTTCTGAAAGGGCCGTTCCGAGCGCCGCCACGGTGTTGGTGAAACCCGCCTCGTGCATGGAGATCACGTCCACGTAGCCTTCGGTCACGATGGCATAGCCCAGAGCCGCGATGCTCTCCTTGGCGTAGTCAAAGGCAAACATGTGCTTGGACTTATGAAACACCGAGGTCTCGCGTGTGTTGAGGTACTTGGGCTTGCCGTCGCCCATCACCCGTCCACCAAAGCCGATGCAGCGCCCCTGCTCGTCGTGGATGGGAAACATCACGCGGTTGAAGAACTGGTCGCGCAGCCGCCCCGAGCGATCTGCGGCGAGGTCTGCCGCAACGAGCTCGGCGCGCGAGAAGCCCCGCGACCCAAGCTCGCCCACGAGCGAGACGGAGGCGTCGGCATAGCCAAGCTTCCACTTGTTGCAGATCGCAGAGCCGAGGCCGCGCGAACCAAAGTAGGCGCGGGCGGCCGCCGCACCGTCGCTGCGCCCGCGCATGAGCCGCAGGTGGTAGCTGTCTTGCGCCGCCTCGAGCGCATCGAGCAGGCGGGTGCGCTTGGGGCCCTGGGGAGCGCCGTTCCAAGACGTCTCCTCGATGTCGATATGGGCACGCTCGGCCAAGAAGCGGATGGAGTCGAGAAACTCGAGCCCCTCGCGCTTCATGACGTAGTCAAAGATGTCGCCACCCGCGTGACAGCCAAAGCAGTGCCAGAGCTTTGTAGAGGCCGAGACGTGAAACGAGGGGCTCTTTTCCTGGTGGAAGGGGCAGCATCCCCAGAAGTCGTCGCCGCGTTGGCGCAACACCACCGTCTCAGACACCAAGCTGACGATGTCGGAGGCCTCGCGCACACGCTCCTTGTCCTCGTCGGTGATCACAGCTCCACCTCCCGCGTGCCCACATAGTGCCCAACCCACGAAACGTTGCCCAGAACCGTCTGCTCAAGCTCGGCGAGCGAGGCAAACGTGCGCGGCTCGCGAAGCCATTCCACGAAGCACACGGAGAGCTGCTCGCCATAGAGGTTGCCCTCGAAGCCGAGCAGCGTTGCCTCGAGCATGGGCACGCCGGCCGCGCCGCCAAAGGAGCGTGGGGCCCCCACGTTCACGGCCGCCGGAAAAGCGCGCCTACCCGCAAGCGCAAAGGCCGCATACACGCCCTCGGAAGGCAGGCAGCTGGCCGCGTCCACATGGACGTTGGCCGTGGGGAACCCAAACGAGGTGCCCTCTCCCCTGCCGTGCGCCACCTCGCCGCGCACGCCGTGGTAACGGCCGAGCAGCCGCGCCGCCTCGGCGACGTGTCCGTTGTGCACAAGGCCGCGAATGCGAGTGGCACTCACCGCGCCGCCGGCGTCTGAGACGAGCTCGTGGCCAAACACCGCCACGCCCAGGCGCGCTCCCTCGGCAGCAAGTGCCTCAACAGTGCCGGCGCCACCGCTGCCCATGCGAAAGTCTGCGCCCACGTGCACGGCGGCGGCACCCGTGGCAGCAAAGAGCCACGAGCGCAGAAACTCGGCATAGCCCACGCGCGCAAGCTCGCGGGTAAAGGGCACCACCAACACGGCGTCGAGACCGAGCGCCGCGAGCTCCTGCAGCCGCTCGCCCACCATGAGCAGGCGCATGCCGCGCGTGGCGCCCACAAGCACGTCCGCCGGGTCTGGGTCAAAGGTCACGCCCACGCAGGGCAGCCTGCGGGCGCGCGCGTCGGCTGCCGCCAGGCGCACAAGCTCTCGGTGACCCGCATGCACTCCGTCAAAGGCCCCGAGCACGCAGACCGATGACGCCAGCTCAAAGACCGCCCCGCGGGAGCGAAGCTGAGCCTGCGCCGTATCCGTGAGCGCATAAAGGCGCATGCCGCGCACGGCGCGCGCCGACTCGCCCAACGCAGGCAGAAGCGAGGGGTCTCGGCGCAGGAGCTCGCACGCAAGCGTCAGATCAAGCGGGGCTGCCCAGGCGGGCCCCAAGGGAGTGTACGTCATGAGCGCACCCCGAAGATCCCGCCGGGGAAGTTGGTGGCACAGCGAAGCTCGCCGGCCACGGACTCCCACACGCCCATGAGTCTGTCGTTGTGCACCACACTCACGCGCCCACCCTCACCAGGCACCTCGCCCGAGGCAAAGGAGCCGCGCGCAATGCGCCTGCCGCAGGCAACGTCTTGCGCCTCGGCGTCAGAGAGCACGCGCACGGGTAGCCCTAACGCACGCACCGGGTCAAGGGAGCGCTCGGCCACAAGGGCCGGACCCTGGGCATCAAGCTCCTCGATCGTCACGCAATCCCCCATGCCCACCACGCCCGAGCTCGTGCGCTGAAGCGCCGCGAGGTGGGCGGCGCTGCCCTGGGCACGGCCAAGGTCGCGCGCGATGGAGCGGATGTAGCAGCCCTTGGAGACGTCAAACGAGCAGAGCCAGGAGGGAGCCTCGGCGCCGCCCTGAACGGCAATGAGGCTCGCGCCAAAGATGGTGACCGGGCGCGCGGCCAGCTCCACGGCCTCGCCCGCACGGGCGCGTGCGTAGGAGCGCACGCCGTCAACGGAGATGGCCGAATAGGCCGGCGGCACCTGCTCGTGCTCGCCCACCAAGGCCTCCACGCACGCGGCAGCGCGCTCGTGGTCTGCCAACCACGCCGGCACCTCGGCCGTGCGCACCACGCTGCCCGCGGCGTCGTCGGTGTCAGTCTCGGCGCCAAAGGCCACAAGGCCCACGTAGCTCTTACGGTCGAGCGTGAGTTGGCCCATCAGACGCGTGCCTTGGCCCACACCCACCACAAGCACGCCCGAGGCGTCGGGGTCAAGCGTTCCGGCATGGCCCACGCGTCGCTCCCCCAAGGCGCGGCGCACGCGGGAGACCACGTCGTGCGAGGTCATGCCACAGGGCTTGTTCACGGCTATCAGGGCATCAATGCCGCTGGTGCCACGTTTCACAGGCGCTCACCACCAAGCTCGAGCTTCAACTGAGGGTTCGTTGCCGCAACATCCGCCTCCCCGTCGCGGAGCACGGAAGAGAGGAGCGGAAGCACGGTGGAAAGCGCCGCGTCGATGCCGGAGTCGACGGTAAAGCCGGCGGCCGCCTTGTGGCCACCGCCGCCCATGGCGCGTGCCACACCCGAGATGTCAAAGTTCCCTTTGGCGCGGAGGTTGCCGCGCACCCGCCCGTCGGGCGTCTCCTTGAGGAACAGTGCCACCTCGGTGCCCTCAACGCTGCGCACGACGTCAATGAGGCCGTCGCACTCGTCGAGAGAGGCACCGGTGCGCTCAAGGTCTGCACGCGTGGCGTAGGAATAGGCGATACGCCCCTTGTCAAAGGTGACGATGCGCCCCATCACGACGCTCTCGAGGTGCAGGTACGAGAGACGGAAGCTCTGGTACACGTTAAGCGAGATCATCGAGGGCGAGGCACCCGCATCCACCAGCATGCTCGCGCACTCAAAGGCCTCCGAGTCTGCGTTTTGATACTGGAAGCGCCCCGTGTCGGTGACAATCGCGCAGAACAGGCAGTTGGCCATGTCTGGCGTGATCTCCACACCGAGGAAGAGCGCAAGCTCGGCAACGACCACGCCCGTGGCAGCCGCGTCGGGTCGCACGAGCGAGACGTCGCCAAAGCTTTTGGGCGTGGGGTGATGGTCAATCACGACCGCCTTGCGGGCGCGCCCGAGTACCGCCTGCGCCTTGTTAAGGCGGGCGGGCAGGGGCACGTCCACGCTGATGAACAGATCGGGCTCGCCCTCGTAGTCGCTCGCGCGCACAAAGCCCTCGGCACCCGGCAAGAAGCGGTAGAGCCTCGGCACCGGAGCATCGTCGGCTAAAAGATTCACCACCTGCTTGCCCTCCCAACGCTGGCAGATCACCTGCGCAAGCGCAAGGCCTGAGCCCAAGGCGTCGCCGTCTGGGTCTGTGTGGGCGCACACCACGATGCGCTCGGCTTCCTCAATGAGCGTGGCGATCCTCGCGAAGGTGTCGCGCTGGGTTGCAAATACTTCCTCGTCACCAGAGTTCATGTGGCTCCTATGCCTCTTCGCCCTCATACTCGGTGGCCGCTCTGGCCTCGGAGTCCTCAACGGGATAGCCAAACTCGTCCTTCTCGACGCCCAGCGTGGGCGGCACGTTCTCAAGGGCAAGCGCGATGCGTTCGGCCTCGTCGGTGGAGGCGTCGATCTGGAAGGCGAGCTCGGGCGTGACGCGCCAGCCAAGCGAGCGGCCCAAAAGCGAGCGCAGGCGCCCCTTGGCGCGCGTAAGGGCGGCCATCACGCTCTCGTAGCGCTCGGGCTCGCAGGTGACGTAGGCACGCACAAAGGAGCGGTCAACGGAGACCTCGCAGCCCGTGAGCGTCACGAGCTCAAGATCGGGATCGGAAATCTCAAACAACAGGATGCTGGCAAGCTTCTCGCGAGCCATCTCGCCGTTTCGGCGCGAAGAGGAGTTCTGCTTCATGATACCTGCCTATGACAGGCGGCCCCGAAGGGCCGCCTGCTCGAATCTGTTAGGTCATGCAAGGGTACGAGCGTGAGGGACGGCCCTACTCGGTGCGCGCAACCTCGACGATCTTGTATCCCTCGATGAGGTCGCCAGGCTTGATGTCCTGGTAGTTCTCGAGGCTGATGCCGCACTCAAAGCCGGCCTTGACGCTCTTGACGTCGTCCTTGTAGCGGCGAAGCGAGCTGATCTTGCCGTCGAAGACCACGATGCCGTCACGCACGAGGCGCACGCGGTCGTCGCGGCCAATCTCACCCTCGGCAACCATGCAACCGGCGGCAATGCCGGCCTTGGGTACCTTGAAGGTGTCGCGAACCTCGGCGGTGCCGGTGGAAACCTCCTTCTCCGTGGGCTTGAGCATGCCGATACGGGCAGCGTCGATCTCCTCGATGGCCTTGTAGATGACGCTGTAGGTGCGGATCTCGACGCCCTGGCGCTCGGCGGCTGCGCGGGCCTTGGCATCCGGACGCACGCCAAAGCCAATAATGATGGCGTTGGAGGCGTCGGCCAGGGTGACATCGGTCTCGGTGATGGCACCCACGGCGGAGTGGATCGTGTTGAGGCGCACCTCGGACTGGTCCATCTTGTCGAGCGAGTCCTGAAGGGCCTCGATGGAACCCTGGACGTCAGCCTTGATGACGAGGTTGAGCTCCTTGACCTCAGCGTCCTCCATGGTGGAGAAGAGCGTCTCGAGGGTCACGTGCTTGACGCGGTTCTGCTCCTCGATGCGAGCCTTGAGGGCACGCTGCTCGGCGAGCTCGCGGGCGTCGCGGGCGTCGGTGAACACGCGGAACTCGTCACCGGCGGCAGGCACGCTCTGAAGGCCGAGGATCTCGACCGGATCAGACGGGCCGGCCTCCTTGACGGGGTTGCCCTTGGGGTCGAGCATCGCGCGAACCGAGCCGTAGGCAAGGCCGGCGACGAGCGAGTCGCCCACGCGCAGGGTGCCGCGGGTCACGAGCACGGTGGCAACCGAGCCACGGCCACGATCGAGCTTGGCCTCGAGGACGTTGCCGGAGGCAAAGGTGTTCGGGTTGGCCTTGAGCTCGAGTACGTCGGCCTGGAGCAGCACCGTCTCGAGCAGCTCGTCGATGCCCTGCTTCTTCTTGGCAGAGATGTTGACGAACATGTTCTGGCCACCCCACTCCTCAGGGATGACGCCGTACTCGGTGAGCTCCTGACGCACCTTGTCGGGGTTGGCGCCGGGCTTGTCGATCTTGTTGACGGCCACGATGATGGGGACGCCGGCGGCCTTGGCGTGGTTGATGGACTCAACCGTCTGGGGCATGACGCCGTCGTCGGCGGCCACGATCAGGATGACGATGTCGGTCACCTTGGCACCACGGGCGCGCATGGCCGTGAAGGTCTCGTGGCCGGGGGTGTCGATGAAGGTGATGATGCGGTCGTTGATCTTGACCTGCGAGGCGCCGATGGCCTGGGTGATGCCGCCAGCCTCGCCCTCGGCGACTCCGGTGTGACGGATGGCGTCGAGCAGGCTCGTCTTGCCGTGGTCGACGTGGCCCATGACGGTGACCACCGGGGCGCGGGGCAGGAGGTCTGCCGGGTCGTCGTAGAAGGTGAAGGAGTTCTCCTCCTCCTTGGTCATGACCTTGACCTCGCGGCCCAGGTCCTCGGCCACAAGCTCGATGAGCTCGTCGGTCATGGACTGGGTCATGGTAAGGGGACTGCCCAAAAGGAAGAGGCGCTTGACGATGTCGGAGGCCGGGACGCCCAGAAGCTCTGCCAGCTCGGCGACGGTGGAACCCGTGGGAACCTTCACCATCTCGAGCTCGGCGACGTTCTGGTCGTTGGCGATGGCCTCGGCGATCGCCTGCTCCTTGGCGGCCTGCTCGGCCTGCTTCTGACGACGCTCCTTGCGCTTCTTGCGGCGGCCGCTCGACTCGCGGCTTGCCTCCTCGACGCTGGCGCGGGCCTCTTCGAGCACGCGCTCGCGGTTGTACTCCTCGGCGGCCTTGGCCATGCGGCTGTAGCGATCCTCGCCCTCGTCCTCGCGAGAGGCCTTGCGCTTGCCGCGGCCGGCCTTGGCGGCCTTCTCCGGGCTCGCGGGGGCGTTGGCGGCAGCCTTGCGCTCGGGAGCCGGGGCCGGGGAGCTCGCGCCTCCGGCGGCGTTGGCACCGCGGCGGCCACGGCCACCACGCGGGGCGTCGCTCTTCTTGGCGGCAGCCTTCTCGGCGGCCTGCTGCTCGCGCTGCTCCTTGAGGATCTTCTCCTGCCGGGCAATCTGGTCGAGCAGGCTCGTCATCGAGGGAATGGACTTGGGGGCGTTGTCGCGCACGCGATTGCGCTCCTCTTCCTCCTTGCGAAGGCGCTCGGCCTCGGCACGCTCCTCCTCAGCCTTCTTGCGGGCGGCCTCGGCGGCGGCGCGCTCGGCGGCCTCACGGGCGCGCTCGACCTCACGGCGCTTCTCGGCCTCGATGCGCTCGGCCTCGGCGGCGACGCGTTCGGCTTCCTCCGCAGCGGCGCGCTGCTCGGCCTCGCGGCGCCTCTCGGCCTCGATCTCGGCTGCGCGGGCCTCAAGGATCGGGGCCATCTTCTTGCGCACCATCGAGACGTAGGCATCCTCGAGGGTGCTCGACGCCGACTTGGCGGGAATCTTCATCTCGGAGAGGTGGTCGAGCATCTCCTTGCTCGACATGCCAAACTCCTTGGCAAGGTCATGTACGCGGGTCTTTGCCATGTGGTCTACCTTCCTCTGCGGGCGGGCAAATAGCGGGTGTTGCCCGCAAAGCTAGATAAGGGAGTCGGGGTCGTCAGAGACCTCGATCGCATCGGCGAGGGCCATCTTCTCGTGAACACCGCAGAACGGCGAGCCAGGACGGGCCATGTTGCGGCAGCGCACGCCGGAGTCGCTCACGAACTCGCAGCGCCGCCCCTCCTCGTCGATGAGGTCCTCCGGCTCCTCAGTGGCAGAGGTAGCCGCGTCAACCTGAGACAGGATGCCGGCGGCAAGCGTCTCGTTCTTGATGTCGATGTGCATGCCCGTGAGGCGAGCGGCCAGCCGGGCGTTCTGGCCCTCCTTGCCAATGGCAAGCGAGAGCTGGTCGTCGGGGACGATGACGGTGCAGTAGTTGTTGTCATCGTTGACGAGGACGCGCGAGACCTTGGCCGGAGAGAGGGCGTTGGCCACGCAGCGCGCCGGGTCGTCGCTCCACAGCACCACGTCAACGCGCTCGCCGCGAAGCTCGCCCACGACGGTGCGCACGCGGCTGCCCTTGGGGCCCACGCAGGCGCCCACCGGGTCAAGGCGGTCGTCCAGGGAAGATACCGCGACCTTGGAGCGGGCACCGGCCTCACGGGCGATGGAGCGAATCTCCACCACGCCGTCGTAAATCTCGGGAACCTCAAGCTCAAAGAGCCTGCGGATGAGGTCGGGGTGGGTGCGGCTCACCACAATGGAGGGACGGGAGTGCTCGCCACGGACGGGCTGCACCTGGGCGTTGGGGTCGCGCACGTCTACGATGATGGCCTTCACGCGCTGGTTGTGGCTGTAGCGCTCGCCGTTGGGGCGCTCGTTGCGCTCCTCGGGATGACGCTTCTTGTCGAAGTGCGGGAGCTCGGCCTCCACGCCCTCGCGAATCTTGATGATGGTGAAGTCAGGCGTGGACTGCAGCACCGTGCCGGTGATGATGTCGCCAATGCGCTGGGAGAACTCCTGGTAGATCTGCTCGCGGGCGGCATTGCGGCAGATGGCGTTGATCTCGGCCTTAGCATGCTGGGCGGCGATGCGACTCGTGTCCTTGGGCGTGACGTCGATCTCGTTGAACTCGGTGTAGTTGCCTTCCTCGTCCATGGAGTCGTCGATGGGGTCGAGCTTGTACACATAGATCTTGCCGGTAGTGCGGTCGATGGTGACCTTGGCGCCAAAGTCCATGTGCATGAGGTCTGCATAGCTCTTGGCGAGCGACTGCTCGAGACGATCGAGCAGGTAGAGCTCGTCGATGTGCTTCTCCTGGCAGAGCAGCATCAGTGCTTCCATCATATCGGATGCCATGTGGGCTTCCCCTTTCTTAGGCGTGTGGGTAAAACTACTTGCTCTTCTTCGGGGAGTCCGAGAAGTCAAACGTGGGCTTGATGGTGCAGCGGCGCACCTCGGCGAGCGGAACGGTAAGCTCGCCCTCGTCTGTGGCGAGCACGACGGCGCCCTCGCGCAGGCCCTCGAGCGTGCCGCTGAAGCGCTTGCGACCCTCCGTGGCCGTGGTGCTGAGCTGCACCTGCTCGCCGGCGAAGCGCTCGAAATCGCGCTCGCGACGCAGCGGGCGGTCGAGGCCCGGCGAGCTCACCTCGAGCGTGAAGGAGCCGGGGAACGGGTCAAGCTCGTCGGTAACATCAGAGATCCAGCCGGTCTGGGCAGCCACGTCGTCAAGCGAGATGGGGCCACGCTGCTCCTCGGCCCAGTCGATGCGCACACGAACCGTAGGCGCCTTCGTGGCACCGACCACCTCGACGTCAACGATGTCGACACCATGGGTGTCAGCAGCAGCCTCGAGCGCAACGAGGATGTCTCTCGCCTTGTCTTGCGCCATGGGCGCCTCCTTTCGGCTCGGTTTGGGGGTGGTGGCGAATCTGCGCAGCCACACTGCCGCCCTACAGACAAAGAGAAGCGGGGCGAAAACTCCACCCCACTTCCCTTCAAGCGAACAACTATCCCTGCGAGTATAGGTAAGAAGTCGCATATCAGTCAAGCAGATTTCACACATCAACCACGAGATAGCGCTACGAGCGAAGCGTGCTGCCCCAAATGTAGTTGAGACTCAACGCCCACTCGCCGGATGGCGTCCCGTGTTGCACGGTCGGGGTCACTTGCTTCGCAAGTCCCTAAGCCCCTCCCTCAGAACACGGGACGACATCCTCGGGAGTTGTGGGCTGCGTGGTTATTCCTTGGGGGCCTCGGAGGGCTCTGTGGCTACCTCGAGGACGATGGTGGCGCCTTGGTCTGCGCGCTTGCCGGGAGCGGGATTGAGGGAGACCACCATGTCGGGGAGCTGCTCTGAGGTCTCCACCTCCACCACGCTGGTGACAAATCCGTCGCGCGAGAGCTCGCTGATGGCTCGGGCGCTGCGCCAGCCGGTGACGTCGGGCACGGTGCGGCCGCCGATGATCTCGGTCTTGTAGAGCACGAGGGCAACGAGGGCGCAGAAGGCTGCGACGAGGGCAAGGCCCAAGATGATGCGCACCACGGCCTTGAGCACGTGCCCCGCGCGATGGTTGCCCAGGCCAATGCCGGTGAGCCCCTCCACGCTCTTGCGCGAGGCCGCGGCCTTGCCGGCGCGCGCCTTAAGCCTGCGTCCCTCAGACGCCGCACCACGCGTGCCCTCGGCCTCGCCGGCCTCCGACGAGACGCGAGCGCCACAGGAGGGGCAGCGCGCGGGCAAAAGACCCTCGGCAAACACATGGCCGCACCTCGCACACCTCATAGCCCCTCCTCACCACAGATCCACCCATACGACACACATGCAAAGGGAGGGCGCCTCAGGCACCCTCCCCATAAGCATAGAGCTAGTTGGCCACGATGTTCACGAGCTTGCCCGGAACCACGATGACCTTGCGAACCGTCTTGCCCTCGAGCTGCGAGGCAACGGCGGCAAGGGCTGCGGCCTCGGTGTCTTCGCGCGAGGCATCGGCGGCGATGGTGGCGCGCCCACGCACCTTGCCCATGACCTGCACCGCGATCTCGACGGTGGAGGCAACGGCAAGGCTCGCGTCAAAGCTCGGCCACGACTCGTCGTAGACGGAACCCTCGCGGCCAAGCGCGGCGTGGAAGAGTTCCTCGGCCCAGTGCGGGCAGATGGGGGCAAGCATGGCCACGATATCGTGGGCGAGCTTACCGGCAAGCGCGGCGTTGCGCTCGGCGGCCGGCACGTCGTTGATCCACAGGCTCACGGCGTTGGCGAGCTCCATCACGGCAGAGATGGCCGTGTTGAACTGGGCGCGGTCAAAGTCGGCGGTGCAGCGGCTGCCCAAGCGGTGCAGATCGCGGAAGAGCTCCGCTGCGCGCTCGTCGAGCGCATCGGCCACAACCTCGCCGGCAGACGTGGCGCCAGGCGTGTTGGCAAGCTCCCACACGAGCCTCCAGGCACGCTTGAGGAAGCGGTTGCAGCCGGCAACGGCCTTCGGATCCCAGTCAAAGTCCTTCTCGGGCGGGGCGATGAACAGGATGGTGAGGCGCATGGTGTCGGCGCCGTAGGGCTCGATGACCGAGCTGGGCGGCACCACGTTGCCCTTGGACTTGGACATGGTCTCGCCGTTCTCATCTTTGACCATGCCCTGGCAAAGCAGGTTGGTGAAGGGCTCGTCACAGTCGATGAGGCCAAGGTCGCGCAGGACCTTCGTCCAGAAACGGCTGTAGAGCAAATGAAGGATGGCGTGCTCGATGCCGCCGATGTAGTTGTCGACCGGCATCCAGCGATTTACGGCCTCCTTGGAGAAGGGCAGCTCGGTGTTGTGCGGGTCGCAGTAGCGCAGATAGTACCAGCTCGAGCATGTGAACGTGTCCATGGTGTCGGTCTCGCGGCGAGCCGGCTTGCCGCAGCACGGGCAGGTCGTCTCGTAGAAGTCGGAGCACTCTGCGAGCGTCTCGCCAGCACCGAGGTCGAGCGTGTCGGGAAGCTCCACGGGCAGCTGATCTTCGGGCACAGGCACGATGCCGCAGTCGGGGCAGTGGACCATGGGGATGGGGTTGCCCCAATAGCGCTGACGGCTGATGAGCCAGTCGCGCAGGCGGAAGTTCACCTTGCGACGGCCGGTGCCAGCACTCTCGAGATCTGCCACCACGGCAGCCTCGGCCTCGGAGTGCTTGCCACCCACAAGGCCGGTGTACTTGCCGCTCTGGACAAGAACGCCCTCGGCAGCCATGGCCTCATCCCACTCGACATTCGTGACCACGCGCTCGCGCTCGTCCTTGAGCTGCTCGTACAGCGCGTCATCGCGCTCAAGCACAACGGGCACGATGGGCAGGTCGTACTTGCGGGCAAACTCAAAGTCGCGGGTGTCGCCGCAGGGCACGGCCATGACGGCGCCGGTGCCGTAGTCGGAGATGACGTAGTCGGCAACCCACACGGGCACCTTCTCGCCCGAGATGGGGTTCACCACGTAGCGGCCCGTGAAGGCACCATGCTTCTCGAGCTCGCCCTGGGCGCGCTCGACGGCGCTGACCTTCTCTGCGCCCTCAACGACCTCGCGCACGGCGGCCTCGTACTCGGTGCCCTCCACAAGCTCCATGAGCCCCTTGTACTCGGGGGCAAGCAGGAAGAAGGTACAGCCAAAGAGGGTGTCGGCGCGCGTGGTGAACACGGTGATCTTGCCCTCGTCGCCCTCGATGGGCTCACCGGAGGCGTCGCAGAGGGTAAAGTCCACCTCGGCACCCTCGGAGCGGCCGATCCAGTTGGCCTGCATCTGCTTCACGCGCTCGGGCCAGCCAGGCAGCTTCTCAAGGTCGTCGAGCAGCTCCTGGGCGTAGTCGGTGATCTTGAGGTACCACTGCTCGAGCTCGCGCTTCTCAGGGGCGTTGCCGCACCTCCAGCACACGCCGTCGGTGACCTGCTCGTTGGCAAGCACCGTGTTGCAGCCCGGGCACCAGTTCACCGGGTTCTTCTTGCGGTAGACAAGGCCCTTCTCGTACATCTTCTCGAAGATCCACTGGCCCCAACGGTAGTAGTCGGGCGAGCAGGTGCGCACGAGGCGGTCGTAGTCATAAGAGAAACCCATGCGACGCATGGTGGCAAGGGCGTTGTCCATGTTCTCGTACGTCCACTTGCCAGGCTGCGTGTTGTGCTTGATGGCGGCGTTCTCCGCGGGTAGGCCAAAGGCGTCGAAGCCCATGGGATGCAGCACGTCAAAGCCGCGCATGCGCGCCTGGCGGGCCATGGCGTCGCCGATGGTGTAGTTACGGGCGTGGCCCATGTGCAGGTCGCCCGAAGGATACGGGAACATCTCGAGCACGTACTTCTTGGGCTTGGCCGGGTCCTCGTCGGTCTTGTAGGTACCCTGCTCGTCCCACACGCGCTGCCAGGTGGTCTCGATAGCCTGCGCATCGTAGGCGGGAATAGCGCCCTCAGTGGTGGCGGTTTCGCACTTGTCGCACATGCGCAAACCTCTCTCTCGCAAACCGGTCATTCAAGTTCAACATTCTAGCAGCACACGTGAGCCGACGGTGCGAAGAAACGCTTACGTTGTTGGCAGGTATCGCCCACTCACCGGCCATGGTGCGGCATAGAGCTTCGTTCGGGTCACTTGTTTCGCGAGCCACTCAGCCCTCACTCCACTCCATGCCGCACCATGGCCTACGTTAACGTTGCCGCTATTGAACGCGCCCCCATTTCCCACCGGTTGTAGCTCGGCGCTTATGCACCTTGCTAAACCTGCCGCTTCTTACAAGAAAGCAGGCACCCGAAGGTGCCCGCTCTTTGCTTAGCAACTGTTTGTTGAGCACATGCGCTCAGTGCTTTAGCTGAATGGGAGAGCTGGAAGCTCCTCCTTGCTGTTAGTTAAAGCCCACGGACTGCTGGGAGTCCTTGACGACGACGTCATGGGCGCCGCCCTCGACGATGGAGGTGGAGCTGACGAGGGTCAGGCGCGCCTTGTCCTGGAGCTCCTTGATGGAGTTGGCGCCGCAGTTGCACATGGTGGACTTCACCTTGTAGAGCGTGTTGCTCACACCGTCCTTGAGCGAGCCGGCATAGGGGACGTAGGAGTCAACGCCCTCCACGAAGCTGAGCTTGGCGGCGCCGCCCAGGTCGTAGCGCTGCCAGTTGCGGGCGCGGGCAGAGCCCTCGCCCCAGTACTCCTTCATGTACTGGCCGTTGACGTTCACGCGCTCGGTGGGGCTCTCGTCAAAGCGGGCAAAGTAACGGCCGAGCATCAGGAAGTCGGCACCCATGGCAAGGGCAAGCGTCATGTGGTAGTCGTACACGATGCCGCCGTCGGAGCACACCGGCACGTAGATGCCCGTCTCCTCAAAGTACTCGTCGCGGGCACGGCACACGTCGATGAGCGCGGTGGCCTGGCCACGGCCAATGCCCTTGGTCTCGCGCGTGATGCAGATGGAGCCGCCGCCAATGCCGACCTTGATGAAGTCGGCACCGCACTCGGCGAGGAAGCGGAAGCCGTCGGCGTCAACCACGTTTCCGGCGCCCACGATGACGTCGTTGCCGTAGTGCTCGCGGATCCAGTCGATGGTGAGCTTCTGCCACTCGGAGAAGCCCTCGGAGGAGTCGATGCACAGGGCGTCGGCACCAGCCTCGAGCAAAAGCGGCACTCGCTCGGCGTAGTCGCGGGTGTTGATGCCCGCGCCCACCATGTAGCGCTTGTTGGCGTCGAGCAGCTCGTTGGGGTTGGACTTGTGGGAGTCGTAGTCCTTGCGGAACACGATGCCCACGAGGTTATCCTCGCCGTCGACCATGGGAAGGGCGTTGAGCTTGTGCTCCCAGATGATGTCGTTGGCAACCTTGAGGGAGGTGTCCTCGGAGGCCACGATGAGCTTCTCGCGCGGGGTCATGAAGGTCTCGACCTTGGCGTCGTGGTCGTCGCGCGTGGGACGATAGTCGCGGCTCGTGACGATGCCGAGAAGCTTGCCGTGGGGGGTGCCATCGGCCGTGACGGGCATGGTGGAGTGGCCGGTCTGCTCCTTGAGGGCCATGACCTGGGCCATCGTCATGTCGGGCGTAAGGGTGGAATCGCTCTCCACAACGCCTGCCTTGTAGTCCTTGACCCAGCGCACCATCGCGGCCTCAGACTCAGCAGACTGCGAGCCGTAGATGAAGCTCATGCCGCCCTCGGTGGCAAGCGCCACGCCCATGCGCGGGCCGGAGACCGACTGCATGATGGAGGACACCATGGGGATGTTGAGCGAGATGCGGGGCTCCTCTCCACGCTTGAAGCGCGCCAGAGGGGTCTTGAGCGACACGTTTGCAGGCACATTCTCGTGCGACGAATAACCAGGAACAAGAAGATACTCGGAGAAGGTATGAGACTCGCCCTCGAAGAATGTTGCCATGTGATAGCCCTTTCTGTTGATTGAACCCGCAACGGCACGTGACGACGGCTCTCACGCGAGCCGCCCGCCTTAAGGCAAGTAGTTTAGCGTAAGCGGTGCCATAAAGCCTACTGGGCAGTGCCCTCTGCTGAAATATCGTCCATGGAAATCGAGACCGTGTGCTTGGTGGGCACCCACTCGACCTTCTTGAACAGCGCCGCCACCGTGATGGGGATGTAGGTCATCATGAACAGCGGGAAGGTGAACAGGTTGGAGACCATGCGCCACTTGCGGTCCGGACGGCACCGGATGTGCTTGCGCTCGGAGACGGTGGTGATCACAGCCAGCACGAAAAACACCACGTACATGGAGCCAAAGGTCATCACGAGAGAGCCCACGCACATGGACAGCTCGTTGCTCGTGGCAAGAAAGCCGTGGCTCAGGCTGCCGATGATGAGGTAGGTGCAGTTCACGAAGGCCGAGAGCAGCGTCAAGATCATGCCGGGCGCGATGGTCATGAGCATGTCGTAGGAGCCAAAGCGCTTCTTGCCGATGCCGTGGAAGAGATCTCCCACATAGGAGAAGAACACTTGGTAGAAGCCCTTGGTCCAGCGCATGCGCTGCGTCCAGGAGGCGGCGAAGGTCAGCGGCTGCTCGTCGTAGAACTCGGCCGGCGCATAGGCGATCTGGATGCCGTTGGCGGCGCAGAAGGTGGAGAACTGGATGTCTTCCGTGAGGGTATGGAAGTCCCAGCCGTGCATGCCCTGGATGATGCTGGCGCTCACCATCCAGCCTGAGCCGGAGATGGCGCAACCCGTGTTGCAGAGCATGCGGGAGTTGTTGAGGAACTTCGCCTCGCGCAAGAACCACAGCGCATAGGCCGAGCTGATCCAGCTCGAATCGAAGTTCTTCGAGTTGCGGTAGCTCGTGGAGACGAGGTAGCCCGCGTCGAACACCTTGTTCATCTCGGTGACGTAGGTGGGACTCAGGAGGTTGTCGGCATCGAAGACGAAGAAGGCCTCGTACTTGCCGGGGTACTCGTCAAGCACGCGGTCAAAGCCGTAGTCGAGCACCCAGCTCTTGCCCTTGCGTGCGAGGTCGTTGCGCTCGTAGACGATAGCGCCGGCGCGACGCGCCTCCTCGGCCGTGTTGTCGGTGCAGGCGTCGGCCACCACAAAGGTGTCGATGAGCTCTGCTGGGTAATCCTGCTCTTTGATGGAGCGCACGAGGTTGGCGATCACCGACTCCTCGTTATGCGCGGCGATGAAGAAGGCATAGCGGTGCTGCTTTTTGGCCTCGGGGAGCTTGACCTCGCCGCGGCGCCAGGTCACGAAGATGTAGACGATCTGGTAGAAGTAGGCAAAGGTAAAGAACACCCACACGATGAAGTTGAAGATCACGATGGGGGTAAGTCCCAGGCGGTTGAGTTCCACGAGCAGTCCTTTTGCTAGTGAGCCGTAACGTCGCCGAGCAGCGCCGGCACAATGCGCTCCCCCGCCTCCGTGCGGCCCATAGAACGGTCAGAGAGCGATTCTAGTACATCACGCAGGTCACAGGGCAGCGTGTCTGCAAGCTTGATGCGCTCGCCCGTTGCCGGGTGGTCAAATGAGACGCGCCACGAGTGGAGAAACTGCCGCGTGAGGCCCAGATTTTGCGCGAGATCACCCCGCCCGTAGAGGGGGTCTCCGATGCACTGGTGGTTAATGTGGCGCATGTGCACGCGAATCTGATGGGTGCGTCCGGTGTAGAGGTGGCATTCGAGCAGCGTGTAGCCCTCGTCGCGCCGGCGCGCCTCAAAGCGCTCGAGCACGCGGAAGGTGGTGATGGCCTCGCGCGCGCCGGGCTCGTCGGAGACGGCCATGCGGATGCGGTCACGCGTGGAGCGGGCGATGCCCGTGTCGATGGTGCCTGAGTCTGCGGCAACATAGCCCCACACGAGCGTCACATAGCGCCTGTCGAGCGTGCGGAGCCGAATGAGGTCTTGCAGCGCCTTTTGCGTATCGTCATCTTTGGCGGCAAGCATGAGCCCCGAGGTGTCCATGTCGAGACGATGCACGATACCCGGCCTGTCCTCGCCCTGAAGCATCCCCAGGTGGTTGATGCCGCAGTGGGCCACGAGCGCGTTTGCGAGCGTGTCGTCAACATGTCCGGGGCTTGGGTGGCACACAAGCCCCGCCTGCTTGGAGAGCACCATGAGATGCTCGTCCTCAAAGCGAATGTCGAGGTCGATGTAGGGGTTGGGCGCAAGGCCCCCCGCAGGCACGAGCGGCTCCGGCTCATCCACCACGGCGCGCACGCGGTCGCCCATGAGCACTTTCTCGCTCTTGGAGGTAGCGGGCGTCTCGTTAATGGTGACCTGCCCCGACTCCACGAGCTTGGCGCAGGAAGAGCGCGAGGGCATGTCTTGGCCGCTTGCGAGAAACGCGTCGAGTCGCATCCCCTCGGCGGTAGGGTCTACCAGCAAGTTAACGATACGCTGCGGCAAGGCGCTCCCCCATCACGGATACGATACGACGCCACACATTCTATCAGCGCCGCCCCAGCCCCGCACAATCTGCAAACCATCGCCACGAGGGCCGAGGGCGGGCGCGAAAGCGAGGAAGGGCCTCTTGCCTTACCAGGGAAGAGGACGTGACGTGCGAAGCACGTGACCTCGAACTCGTAAGACGAGAGGCCCTCATGACGGCTTGGGGCCGCATCGCACACCCAGGATGGCGGCTAGCCGTTACGCTTTGCCTCGCGGGCAACGTCCCAACGCCAATAGAGCACAAGCGTCGCGAAGACGCCCAGCGTCACAAAGATGTCTGCCACGTTGAACACCGGGAAGTCAATGAACGTAGTGGCAAAGAAGTCTGTGACGGTACCGGTGGCCAGGCGGTCGACGAGGTTACCCACGCCTCCGCCGAGCACGCATCCCAAGGCGCGCGCGAGCGCACAGGGCATGGTGCGCTCGCGCCACACCCACACGAGTATGCCCGCGCACACCGCAAGCGCGATGAGGACGAACACCCACTGCGAGCCCGCGCCGATGGAGAAGGCGGCGCCGGTGTTGCCCACCAGCACCAGCTCCATCACGCCGGGAATGAACGGCTGGGGCCCGGCGGCGAGCGCCGTGCGCGCCCAGGCCTTGGAGACCTGGTCGAGCACGAGCGCCACGCCGGCAATCCCCACACACCATGCGAGGTTTCGCATACGGCAGCGCATGCTACTCCTGCTCGCCCTTGGCAGCCACGGCCTCGTGGCAGCGGCAGCACAGACCGTCGGAGCCCAGCTCACGCCAGTTCCAGCAGCGCGGGCACTTCTCGCCCTCGGCGGGAACCACCTTGGCGGACAACTCCTCGCCAGCTACGAGCGTCACGCCGGAGCACACGAAGGCCTCGGCGAGCAGCTCCTCGCAGCCGGCAAGAAGCCCCATGCCCTCGGCCGTCACCGAAAGCTCGCAGCGCGTGGCCTGGCTCGTCTTCTCGGTGACCACGCCAGCGGCAAGCGCCTCCTCGTAGGCCTTGGTGTAGACGCCGCGGGCCTCGAGCATGGCATGGTAGGTGGCGAGCAGCCCCCCAACCTCGCTGTGGGCAAGCGGCGCCTCCCACCAGTTGAGAAGAGCCGCAAACTCCTGGCCGTCGCGAGCGCTGGCGGGCAGGTGCGCGAGCACCTCGTCAGTGGTGAAGGCAAGGATCGGCTGCATGTCGCGCACGAGCATCTGCAGCAGGTAGTACCAGCAGGTCTGGGCGCTCCTGCGCTCGTGGGAGTCCACGCCGCCGCAGTACATGCGGTCCTTGGTGGCGTTGAGGTAGCCGTTGGACAGCTCGGTCACCACGAAGTCATAGAGCGAGCGGTACACCTGGTAGAAGCGGTAGTGCTCGAAGGCGTCCGTGATGGTCTCGTGCATCTCGCAGGCACGGGCAAGCACGAGCTTGTCGTAGGTCTCGAGCTCCTCGACAGGCACGAGGTCGCTCTCGGGGTCAAACTGGCCCTCAAGCTCGCCCAGCAGGAAGCGGTAGGTGTTGCGGAAGCGGCGGTAGGCGTCGGAGGTGCGAGCCAAGATCTCGTGGTCGCAGGCCATGTCCTTGCTCGTGTCCACAGAGGCCACCCACAGGCGGATGATGTCGGCGCCCATCTCGTCGCAGATCTTGTTGGGGTCGATCACGTTGCCGAGCGACTTGGACATCTTGCGGCCCTGGCCGTCAAGCGTGAAGCCCTGGGAGATGACGGCCTTGTAAGGCGCGTGGCCGTTGGCGCCCACGCTCGTGAGCAGCGAGCTCTGGAACCAGCCGCGGTGCTGGTCGGAGCCCTCAAGATAGACGTCGGCCGGGTACTCGAGCTCGTCGCGGAACTCGCAGACGGCCTTCCAGGAGACGCCGGAGTCCCACCACACGTCGAGGATGTCCCTGTTGGCGCGCAGGTTGTGGCCGCCGCACTTGGTGCAGGTGCAGGCCTCGCCCAGATAGCTTGCCGGCTCGTCGGTAAACCAGGCGTCGGATCCCTTCTCGTGGAAGAGCTTAATGACGGCGTCGAGCGTGGCGTCGTTCATGACGGTCTCGCCGCAGTCCTCGCAGGTGTAGCTGGGGATGGGCACACCCCAGTTGCGCTGGCGCGAGATGCACCAGTCGGGCCTGCCCTCGACCATGGCGCCAATGCGCTTGCTCGCGCGCTCGGGATACCACGTGACGTGGTTGTTGATGGCGTCGAGCGCCTCGGTGCGCAGGCACGTCTTGTCCATGGAGACAAACCACTGGTCGGTGGCGCGGAAGAGCACCGGGTTCTTGCAGCGCCAGCAGTGCGGGTAGCTGTGGTTGATGTCCTCGTGCAGGATCAGCGTGCCGCGCTCGCGCAGCCACTCGATGATCTTGGGGTTGGCCTCGTCGGTGTCCATGCCGGAGAACGGGCCGCCCGTGCCCATGCCCTCGCCCTCAAAGAAGCGACCGTCGTCATCGACGGGCATGACGACCTCGATGCCGAACTTCTGGCCGGCAAGGTAGTCGTCAACGCCGTGGCCGGGCGCGGAGTGGACGATGCCCGTGCCGTCGTCGAGCGTGACGTAGTCGGCGTAGATGAACTCACCCTCGACGCCCTGGTCGCCGAAGATGGGCTGCTTGTACTTGTTGTGCGCGAGCTGCTCGCCCGTCATACGCCAGGGCTCGCCGTCCTCGCCGCGCACAAGCTCGGCCTCACCGTAGCCAAACTTCTCGACCAAGCGATCCTTGAGCGCCTCGGCCACGATCTCTGCCTGGCCGTTGTGGACGAGCGCCACATAGATGGCCTCGGGGTGCAGGATGACGGCGTCGTCGGCAGGAAGCGTCCAGGGCGTGGTGGTCCAGATGTCAACCCAGAGCTTGCCGGCCCAGGCCTCGAGGCCCGCAGGGAGGGTCGTCATCTCAAAGCGCACGAAGATGGCTGGGCTCACCTCGTCGGCATACTCGATCTCCGCCTCGGCGAGGGCGGTGTGGCAGTGCTTGCACCAGTGCACGGGCTTGCGGCCGCGGTAGACCATGCCCTTGTCGAACATGGCCTTGAAAACCTCGATGTCAGCGGCGTCATGCTGGTGATAGAGCGTCAGATAGGGGTTGTCCCAGTCTGCGAGGACGCCCAGGCGACGGAAGCCCGCCTTCTGGAGCTCGATGTTCTCGACGGCAAACTTGTTGCACATCTCGCGAATCTTGGCGGTGGGCATCTCGTTGAACTTGGCGGTGCCGACCTTCTCCTCGACCTTGTGCTCGATGGGCTGGCCGTGGCAGTCCCAGCCGGGCACGTACGGCGTGTCGTAGCCGCGCATGGACCAGAAGCGGTTGATGATGTCCTTGGAGATCTTGTTGAGGGCGTGGCCCAGGTGGATGGGGCCGTTGGCATACGGGGGGCCATCGTGCAGCACGAACTTCTCGTGGCCGGCGTTCTTCTTGCGGGCCATCTCGTAGACGTTGTTCTCGCGCCACACCTTGAGACGCTCGGGCTCTCGCTGAGCCAGGCTCGCCCTCATGGGGAACTTGGTGTCAGGGAGGTTCATCGTCTTCTTGTACTCGTTTGCCATCTCTTGCGTGCCACTCCTTTCGCGGGGCTTGCCCGCACTCGCCGAGCGCCGCGTGGAGCGCCGGTTGGCAACCGGCTCGCCCGAGGCTGCGCTGCCGCGCCCCTGCCTCGAGCGCCACAAAAATAGCGCCCGTCCCACTCTGCCGGGACGAAGCGCCAACCACGCAGGAAAGACCTGCGGCAACCTCGTTCTACCACCCAGCGAGCGGATAACCGCCTTACTCGGCTGGCCTGTCACGGCGGCCATCCCGATGACGCCTACTTGAGCTGCCTTGCGCATGCGCAGGCGCTCGTTGGGGCCATGGCTCCGGGGTGATTTTCTCCTGGGTGCTGCCGCGGGCTCCCACCATCCCCGCTCGCTTGTGGCCGCAGTGACCAGGCTACTCGTCCCCATCACAGCTTTCGGGTGCCTATGGTATCAGAATCGCCCGCCCGCGGCGCGGCGCGTAACCTCGCCGCAACGTTGGGCACGGAAGCTAGCTGCGCGTTATTCCCGAGCGCCCGCGCGCATCTTGCGGGCGAGCTCAACTACGGCACGAGCAACCTCCGGCCGGGTCTCAAGCGAGTCGTGGTCGGAGTTGTCGAGGCACACCTCGCCCACGCACTCGGCAGAGAGATCTCCCAGCAGGTTCTTGAGCACGAGCTCCGCGCCCAAGAACTGGTTGGGAAAGCTCGGGGCGCCACCCACTAAGAGCACGGCCCCTTGGCGCTTGGGCGCATCGGACATATCCCCACGCACATGGCCTGCCCAATACAGCTGGAAGCGGTCGATGAGGCGCTTGAGCTCGCCGGTGACGGAGTGAAAGTAGACCGGGCTCGCAAAGACGAGGTTGTCCGCCTCCTCAACCTTGGCATAGATGTCTTGCATGCCGTCTTTCACGCAGCACGACGGGTGGCGCCAGCACCAGCGGCAGTCTCGGCACGGCGTCACGCCCTGGGTGCGGTAGGCGTCGATGAGCTCCACCTCGCCCCCGAGGGTCTCCACAAACAGGTCAACCATCTGGCGCGTGTGCCCGCCCTTGCGAGCCGAGCCATAAAACACGAGCGTCTTCACTTACGTCCTCTCCCTTCGCACGCAATGCAGCACGCAAAAGCCCGCCGCAAGCACGGTATAGGCAACAATCCACGAAAGCTCGAGCTCATAGCCCGCGCTCAAGATGATCCCCGGCGAGTGGATCATGCCCACGAGCGTAAGCGCCAAGGCCACCACGTTGGTGGCCGCCGCCTTGAGCCAGGCATTGTCGATGACAAACACAAACAGGCAGCCCACGAGAAGCGCGATGAACGGCGAGCCGGCGTCAAAGGCCGCAAAGCCCGGAAGCGCCCCCTCGGCGGCGTTGTCCACCACAAAGCCCATCACCATGGGAAGCGACGCCAGGATTACGGCAGGATAGTGGCGCGGCTCTGCCACCTCAAAGGCCTGCGCGTAGCACGAGACGCCCACGAACACGAGGATGGGCAGCACCACCGCCTCGGGCACAAGGACGGTGATGATGGCCGTGAGCCCCGTAAGGCACACGAGCGCATAGAGCGCAACCACGCCCAGGTGATAGCCCGTGCCCGCCCCCATCTTCTTCCAGCCGGGATAGCCCCAGTACATGCCCGTGGCAAGCGGGCTGCCACAGAGCGAGCCCACCAAGCTCGAGATGCCCGAGATGACGAGCGGCTCGGTGGCCGTGAAGTAGGTGTCCCCGCACTCTTTTGCCTGCTCCACGCCCTGGATGCCCGTAATGACCTCGTCGAGTGAGAACACGATGATGATGGGCAGGTAGCTCGCCACCTGCCCGAACACGTCGGGCGAGAAGATGTCGAGCGTGAGCCTGGGCACATGGAAGCCCAGGCTCCCAAACGAGGCGGCAACGGCACCCGTGCCCATGGAACCGCCCGCCCAGGCAATGGAGGCACCCACCACGATGGCGATGAGCGCCGCCGGCAGCTTGGTCTCAATGCGTCCGAGGTAGATGACGAAAAGTATCATGAGCGCAAGCCAGCCCGCAAGCGGCAGCGCCAGTACGCCGTTCATGGACTGAAGGATGAGAAACGCCATGACACCGCCGCCGAGCGAGCCAAAGAGCGCCGCCGCCGGCACCACCCGCATGAGCGCCGGCACCACAAACGCGCCGATGATGAAGACGATGCCGCCGAGGAAGTGCGCGAGCACGCCCACCTTATAGGCGAGCAGCGCGTCACCTGTGGCCTGGTACACCGGAAGCATGATGCTGAAGAGCCAGATGAACATGCGGTTTGACTGCAAGCCCGCAGGTATGGCCGTAAGGCCAGGCTCTCCGCGCAGGCGCGCCATGTGGCGATAGTAGAGCCACATGCCACCGTTGAGGAACACCACCGACACCAAAAGCCCGGGCATCATCGTGCCCACGACCGTCTCAAAGCCAAGCCCGATGGTGCCCACGAGCACCGAGAGCGCCACCACGACCTTGGAGAACCCGTCAAAGAACACGCCCACGGCGGCGTCGAGGTCGGCCTTCTTAAGCAGGGGGATCTTCACGATATCCGCCACAGAACGTCCCTTCATATAGGTGCACCGCCCAGGCTTGCGGCATGGGGCGCCAACCGGCGCGCGAGCGGCAACAACGCTCGTCATTGTGCCATGGCCCGCCGTGCGTCCGGCCAGAGTCGCTCAAGAATCTCGCAAACCCTATGCTTGGAACGGGACCCGAGCATGCCTCGGCTAAAGTTGACCACGAATGCATGCTCAAGTTATGACGCTCGCCGATGCGAGGGCGCCCCGGCTCGCCCGCGGGTCTACCATGAGGACAGCGGCGGCTGCAGGGGGTAGCCGCACGGACGCCTCGGGCACGCCCTGAAGGCGCTAGGGGGATCACATGCTTAGCTCGTATCGCAACAGCCAGCAGACCAAGTACCTCACTCTGCTCTCCGAGAAGTTCCCAACCTGCCAGTCTGCCTACACCGAGATCATCAACCTCGAGGCCATCCTCAACCTGCCCAAGGCCACCGAGCACTTCATCTCCGACGTGCACGGCGACGCCGCCCAGTTCGACCACATCATCAACAACTGCTCGGGCGTCATCCGCGAGCGCGTGCAGGCGGTGTTTCGCCACAAGCTCACGGCAAGCGAGCAGGCAGACCTGTGCACCCTCATCTACTACCCCAACGAGAAGATCAAGCGCATCAAGGAGATGCGCCTCGACACGCCCACGTGGTACCGCACCTCGCTCATGCAGCTCATCGTGCTTGCGCGCTACCTCTCCGACACCTACACCCGCTCCAAGGTGCGCAAGGCCATGCCCGAGGCCTATGCCTACATCATCGACGAGCTCCTGCACGCAAGCGCCGGAGAGGCCACCGACCGCCACGCCTACCACGAGCGCATCATCGAGTCCATCATCGAGACGGGCAGCGTCTGCGACTTCATCCGCTCGCTCTCGGCCCTCATCAAGCGCCTCGCCGTCGACCACCTGCACGTGGTGGGAGATCTCTACGACCGCGGCCCCCACGGCGACAAGATCATCGACAGCCTCATGGCCTATCACTCGCTCGACATCCAATGGGGTAACCACGACATCTGCTGGATGGGAGCGGCCGCCGGCTCTGCCGCCTGCATCGCCACCGTGGTGCGCAACGCCATCCACTACCAAACGCTCAACATCCTCGAGAGCTCCTATGGCATCGCCCTTCGCGAGCTGGCGCTCTTTGCCGAGGAGACCTACACCAAAGGCGACGTGATGCCGCCTGCCGAGAAGGCCATCTCGGTGATCATGTTCAAGCTCACGGGCCAGCTCATTACCCGCCACCCCGAGTTTGACATGCGGGGGCGGTGCCTGCTCGAGAAGATCGACCTTAGCCGCGGCACGGTACAGATCGCGGGGAAGGACTACCCGCTCACCACCCGTGACTTCCCCACGCTCGACCCTGCCTGCCCCTACGAGCTCACCGCCGACGAGCAGCACGTTATCGAGAGCCTCGTTGACTCGTTCACCACGAGCCGGCGCCTCCAGCGCCAGGTTGCTTTTTTGTACGAGCACGGCTCGATGTATCTGGCCTACAACGGCAACCTGCTCTTCCACGGCTGCATCCCCATGCGCCCCGACGGAAGCTTCAGGCCCATTCGCGTGGATGAGCGCCGCCATGTGGCGGGTCGTGCCTATCTCGACGCCTGCGACCGCATGGCAAGGCGCGCCTGGCACGAGCGCTCCGAGGAGTCGCTCGACTGGATGTGGTACCTATGGTGCGGGCTGGGATCTCCCCTCTCTGGCCGCAACATCAAGACATTTGAGCGCACCTTCGTGGCCGACAAGAACACCTGGGTGGAGGAGCAAGACCCCTACTTTGAGCTCTCCTGCCGCCCCGACGTGTGCGACCATATCTTGGCCGAGTTTGGCCTCTATGGCCCGGGATGTCACATCATCAACGGCCACACGCCCGTAGAGAGCTCTCGCGGCGAGAGCCCCATTCGCGGCGCCGGCAAGCGCCTCGTGATTGACGGCGGCTTTTGCCAGGCCTATCACTCCAAGACCGGCATTGCCGGCTACACCCTCATCGTGGATGCCCACGGCATGCGCATCAAGGCGCACCGCCCGTTTGACTCCATTGGCGACGTGGTGGCAGACCGCGGCGACATCTACTCGGACGACGACCAGCTCGAGGTGAACGCCCGTCAGCTCACCATAGCCGACACCGACACCGGCGCACACATCCGAGAGCAGATAGACGACCTCAACGCCCTGCTCGACGCCTACCGCTCAGGCGAGCTCCCCGAGCGCGCGAGGTAGGATAAGCCAGACAACAGGCATAGCAAAATGGACGCTTAGGCACACTGCGCGCCTAAGCGTCCATTCGTATGCAGCGAACAACCGTCACAGATAGCCCGCATGTCAACGGGCGCAACCCAACGAGAAGGAAAGCGCCCCGCACCCTAGAAGCAAAGCAAACATTCCGCAAGCGGCGGGCCGGGCGAAGGCCCGACCCGCCCTGAGGACGTTTGCGTGCTTCTAGGGTGCGGGGCGCGGTCTCCCAGAAAGGGAGGAACGGCCTCGCGTTCAGATAGCGTTACTCAGCCTTAGGCAGCGTAGGAGCAAAGCCGTCATCTCGGGTGAACATGCTCATGAACTCGTCACCCGTGATGGTCTCCTTCTTCTGGAGGTAGTGGGCCACCTCGTGCAGCTTGAAGCGATGCGCCTTGAGCACGGAGAGCGCCTGCTGGTGACCCTCCTCCACGAGGCGCTGCACCTCAGAGTCGATCTCGCGGGCAGTTCCCTCGGAGCAGGTGAGCTCAGCGCCGCCGCCAAGGTAGCGGTTGCGCTGCTGGCCCAAGGCCACCATGCCAAACTTGTCGCTCATGCCATACTGCGTCACCATGGCGCGGGCAATCTGGGTGGCACGCTCGATGTCGTTGGAGGCGCCGGTGGTCATCTCGCCAAAGATGAGCTCCTCGGCAGCACGGCCGCCGCAGAGCACGGCGATCTTGTTCTTTGCCTCCTGGCGCGTGGTGAGGAAGTGCTCGTCCTCCTCAACCTGCATGGTGAAGCCCAAGGCACCCGAGGTACGCGGCACGATGGTGATCTTGGAAACGCGAGCTGCACCCTTCTGGGTGGCCGCCACGATGGCATGGCCCGTCTCGTGGTAGGCCACGACCTCCTTCTCGTGCTCGGAGAGCACGGTGGACTTCTTCTTCTCGCCAGCGATGACCACGTCAACGCTCTCGAGGATGTCCTCCTGCGTCACGCGCTTGCGCCCCATGCGCACGGCACGCAGCGCCGCCTCGTTGATCATGTTGGCGAGGTCTGCGCCCGACGCGCCCGGCGTGGCGCGGGCAACGGCCGCCAGGTCAATGCCATGCTCCATCTTCACGTCGTCGGCGTGGATCTTGAGGATGGCCTCGCGACCAGCAAGGTCGGGCAGCTCCACCGGGATGCGACGGTCAAAGCGGCCGGGACGCAGCAGTGCCGGGTCAAGCGACTCGGGGCGGTTGGTGGCGGCAAGCACCACGATGCCCTTGTGGTTGTCAAAGCCGTCCATCTCGGAGAGCAGCTGGTTGAGCGTCTGCTCGCGCTCGTCATTGGAGCTAAACGAGGTGTCACGACGCTTGCCTACAGCGTCGATCTCGTCGATGAAGACGATGCAGGGGGCCTTCTCGTTGGCCTGCTTGAAGAGGTCTCGCACCTTGGCGGCACCACGGCCCACGAACATCTCAACAAAGGCAGAGCCGGCAATCTGGAAGAACGGCACGCCGGCCTCGCCGGCCACGGCCTTGGCCATGAGGGTCTTGCCCGTGCCCGGAGGGCCCACAAGCAGGGCGCCGCGGGGGCAGCGGGCGCCAATCTCGGTGTACTTGTCGGGCTTCTTGAGGAAGCTCACGATCTCTTGCAGGGACTCCTTGGCCTCGTCCTGGCCGGCGACATCCTTGAAGGTGACGCCCGTCTCCTCGCCCTTGATCTCCTTGGCGTTCGACTTGCCGAGGCCACCTCCCATGCCAAAGCCGCCGCCGAAGTTCATAGAAGGGCCGTCGTCGCCCATGGCCTTCTTCATGCGGCGGTTGAGCCACATGCCGCCGAGAACGGCGATGAGGATGGGCAGGCCATAGACCATGAGGAGGTACATCCACATGTCAGAGCTGCCGTCATCGATCTTGCCGTCAAAGGTGACGTTGTGCTCGCGCATGGTTTGCACGAGCTCGGAGAGGTCGTTGACGATGGGGGTGGTGCGGTAGGTAACGTCGTCCTCACCCTTGGCGGTAAAGGTAACCACGGCAGAGCTCTGGTCAACCGTGGCCTTGTCTACCTTGTTATCCTCCACCATGTCGTAGAGCTCGCTGTAGGTGACCTCCTTCACCTGCGCGCGGCGGATGCTCGGATACACCACCGAGTTGAGCGCCACGATGGCGGCAATGGCGATGATCACGTACAGAATCATCGATTGTCGTTTCTTCTTGTTGTCCATGACTCGTCCTTGTCCGGGATGTGCAGCTCCTCTCAGGATACCCAAGAAGCGAGAACCTAACCCTAAAAAGCAAGGGTGCGGTCAGTAGAGGACAAAGCCCACACGCGTGAGACATAAGGCGCGAAACAAAAAGGGGCACGCCTCTTGGGCATGCCCCTTTGCCTGAGCCTGTGCGACGCCTAGTAGTGCACCACCACTACGTCTCCCACCTGGCACAGGTCATAGAGCGTCTGCGCCTTGGCAGGTGGCAGATTGATACAGCCGTGGCTGCCGTTGGTGAGGTAGGTCTTGCCACCAAAGGCACCGCGCCAGCTTGCGTCGTGCAGGCCATAGGTGTTGCCAATGAAGGGCATCCAATAGTCAACCCACGAGTCCCACTTGTACTCGCCCGTCTCCGGGTCTTTGGGACCTTGGAGGCGCTGGCCGCGCTGCTTGTTGCGGTTGATCTGGTATACGCCGCAGGGGGTGTCGTTGCCGTCGGCATGGTTGCCGGTTACGCAGCTTGCCTCCCACGCCAACGAGCCATCGTCGCCATACATGCGCACCTTCTGCTCGGAAAGGTCAACGTCGATGTAGCGAGCCGGCCAGTCGCGCTTGCCTGAGTCGGGCACGGCGCCCGCCTCTTGGCGCGTGGGGATGGCCACGGCGTCTGTGGAGCCGTTTTCGATGGCCTGCGTGAGGGTGTCGATAAGCGCAGACTCGTCGGTGATCCAGCCATAGGAGCCGCCTTTCACCGTCACCGCCTTACCGTCGGGGCGTGTGTAGGTGCGCTCGCATCCCGCCGTATCGTAGGCGCCCGCAATCTCGGTCTTCACCCACGCCGCGAGCTTGTCGCCATCAAGCGAGGCCGTGAGGTCGTCGGCGAGCACTATCCACTGCGAGATCTGCTCGCGTGTGACCTCGCCGGCGTCATTGCCCGCGAGCGTGAGCGGAATGACTGCCTTGAGGAAGCGGTTGGCGTCCTCGGCCGCTTTCGCGAGCTCCTTGCTGTCCTCGGTGAGCTCGGGGCGCTTGAGGCTCTCCTCGCTCGGCTCGATCTTCTCGGGAAGCTCGCCTATAGCGGCGGCAATCTCGGCCACAAAGGCCTCAGCGTCAATCGCCGTGCCGTACACGGGCTTGGTCACCGCGTATTGCTGGGTCTTCTCGTCAAAGGCAATGGTGGAGTTCTCGGGCTCGATGGCCGCCTTGTTAAACTCCTCGACCTTGGTCGTCACACAGTTTGAGAGCTTCTCCTCGCTAAAGGTCACACCGTCTTTGGAGACGATCTCGTGCACCTGGGTGATGGTGAGCGGCCACAGCCACGGGTCTTGCTGGCCAATGGTGCTTCTGTCATAGGCATGCTCGTTAAACGCAAGCTCGATGTCTGAGCCGCTGAGCGTAAAGCTCAGGCCCTCGCCTGCCACTTTAGTTGTAAAGGAGCTCACGCGCGAGGCATAGTCTGAGCTCGTGCTCGAGGCCGGGCGCCACGAGACGTCCGCGCCGTCGAGCGTGGTGTTGGGCATGAACACGAACGAGAACACGGCCACGCCCGCGCCGTATACGACAGCACACGCAAGCACCAGGCAGGCCACAACCTTGGCCACACGCCTTGTTGCACGCGGCTTGGCGGTATCCTTGGGCGCAGCCTCATGCTTGCGCGCAGGTTTTGCCTTCTTGCCACGCTTATCGGGCGCGGGCGCGGCGTGACGCCCCTTGCCCGGCTTGATCTTGTCCCCCGCCATGCTGCCTCGTTTCGTGCTACGTTAGTGTTCAAGCGAGTGCTTCCCCGCGCTATGTTACTCCTTACAACGCAAGCCACGCCCACCAACGCCCGCCTTACTCGGTGAGCGTCAAAAACTCAGGAGGTCGCATGGGAATTGTGCGCCTTGACTCGGCAGACGACCCGCGTGTTGCCGTGTACAAAAACCTCACCGACCGCCAGCTGCGCAGCCGCCTTGAGCCTGCTTGCGGCGTGCTTGTGGCCGAGAGCGAAAAGGTGGTGCGCGTTGCGCTTGCCACCGGGCTTCAGCCGTTTTCCCTGTTGCTTGAGGAGCGCCAGCTTGAGAGCCAGAGCAAGCTCATCGACGCTGTGCTGGCAGCCGGCCCTGGGCGGCGCGTGGGCATCAGCGCCGGGCACATCGAGCTTGCCGAAGAGACACCTGAGCCTGAGGTGTATGTTTTGCCGCACGAGGAGGCCTGCAAGCTCGTGGGCTACAACGTGACGCGCGGGGTGCTCTGCGCCATGCGCCGCCCGCTGCCACCGAGCGCCTCCGAGCTCTTGGCCACGCTTCCCGAGGCCAGGCGCGTGGCCGTGTTTGAGGGCGTGACGGATTCCACCAACATGGGCGCCGCCTTTAGGAGCGCCGCCGCGCTGAACGTGGATGCGATTCTGCTCTCCCCCACCTGCTGCGACCCGTTGGTTCGCCGAAGCGTCCGCGTGAGCATGGGAACGCTGTTTCAGGTGCCGTGGGGACGCATGGGCGCATGGCCGTGCGCAGACGATGCCGCAGACGGCCTGGGCCTTTTGCGCGCGCAGGGCTTTACCTGCGCCGCGTTGGCCCTGCGCGACGATTCCTATGCGCTCGGAGACCCGGAGCTTCACGAGTTTGAGAAGCTTGCAATGGTGTTTGGAACCGAGGGCGACGGGCTCGCGCAGGCCACCATCGATGCCTGCGACCTCACCATCAAGATCCCGATGAGCCACGGTGTGGACTCGCTCAATGTTGCTGCCGCCAGCGCAGTGACGTTCTGGGAGCTTTGCCGGTAGCGGGCAATACGCTCCTCCGGGAGCTATCTCTTACTTACTTGTTGAGCGCGAACTCGACCTGCGGGGCTGGGGCCCCGGGCATATCATGCCGGGCTCGGACAGTCCTCGCCTCGCTGCGGAACTCGCCCGGCACGATGTGCCCGGGGCCTCACCCGTCGTGGCGCATCGCC
>Cebus_capucinus_imitator_PRJNA485217_SSR012__coassemble_923_pt1 | contig 33426 bp, 24 predicted proteins | sample Cebus_capucinus_imitator_PRJNA485217_SSR012__metabat2_high_PE_006 | metagenome-assembled genome bin Cebus_capucinus_imitator_PRJNA485217_SSR012 | reverse complement strand
CGCCAAACTCTCCTCTCCCTGCAAAGCCGTAGCGCTGAATGAGCTCGTAGGAGGCGTCGACGCTCAAGGCGCAGAGCGGCTCAAGCTCCACGGAACCCGCACCCGGCGTCTCCCACGTGCAGGCCCCAAGCCCCTCAAACGCCTCCTGGCTGTAGGCGTCGGCGATTGGGCTGAACTGCTTGGACGTTGTTCCGCAATGGTGGCCATATACCAAGGCGTGAGAACCCGTGGCAAGCGAGCTGCCCTCGAGGAAGGGGCAGCCCACCGTCGAGCAGCCTCCCCAGAAGTCATGCGTGAGGTAGTAGTCTTCCGGCTTGTCTTCGCCAGGAGCCACGACGGGGTAGTCGATGGGCGTGCCGCCAACCGTGAGCCATGCCGCTATGTCTGGGTTTGCAGCTCGCAGCGCATCCCAGTCCCTCGTGGAACCCTGCACACCCCCCTCCCCATGCTCAGGCACGCCCAGCGGCCCGTCTTCTTGCGGCGCATCCGCCGCAGCCGCCAAGCCCGCCTCGGCAGAAAGCGCTTCGTAGCGCCCCTCCTCGGCACAGTCCAGAAACCAGAGCGTGCACGCCACGGCAAGGCACGCGAGGCCGAGCAGCGCACCAGCCACAAGCATGGCGCGCCGACCCCGCCGTGTGCGCCCCGCACGGGGGCGGCGGCTGGCATCTGCGCCGTCCCCGTGCCCGTGACGAGCGTGCCGCTCAGAGTGCTCGGCTGGCGCTGGGAGCCCCAGCAGGCGCCCGGATGGGGCGCTCGTGCCCGACCTTCTGACGACGCATCTCACTTGCGCTTCCCCAGCCATGCCACGCAGGTGGCAACGAGCAGGGCGGCACCGATGCCCGCGATTCCCATGGGCACCGCGCCGGAAGAGGTCTGCTTGAGACGCTTACCCGTGGTTGCGCTCTCTGCCTTTCCCGCAGGCTGCGTCGCATCCGGGTCTTCCACGGAGGGGACCTCTGGGTCATCGGGGTCTTCCCTCACCGTCACGAGCGCCTTTGCCTCCTTGGGGTCGAGCTCCTCGGCCGTGAGCGTCGCCACGTTGCCAAGGTCTTCTCCTACAAAGTCCGCATCGCCGTCCACAACCGCCTCGTAGCTCACGCGCACCTCAGCGCCCTCCTGGAGCTCGCCCAAGTCGAGCGCAAAGGCGCCCTCGTCGTCAAGCTCCACCTTAGGCACCACGGAGCGAGCGCCGTTGACGCTCACCGAGATGGTGTCCGCGTCGATGGCTATGCCGTCCTCGGGCTCGTCGGTCAGCATGGTGCGGCCAAGGCTGCCCTCTTCCACGCGGGCCACAAGCGTGTACTCCACGCGCTCGCCTGCGACGGGACGGCGCTCGGAGACCTTCTTGACCAGGCTTGCCTCGGCGGCAGGCTCAGGCTCTGCCGGCTTGGAATCGGGCGTTTCGGGGTCAGGGTCCTCCTCCTTTGCCTTGTCCGCAACCGTTACGTAGGCGCTGTCGGAGATTGGGTCGTCAATGCTTGGGGTGGTGAGCCACGCGGTGTTCACCACGGAGGCTCCCGCGAGCTTCTCGTCTGCCGCCCTCGCCGTATACGTGAGGCGCACCACGTCATTCGGTTCGAGCTCGCCCAGACGAGCCACAAAGCCGTTGCCCGAGACGTCCACACTGAGCTCGCCCAGCTCCTTGCCGTTGAGCTCGGCGCGAATGCCGCGCAGGTCAACGGGCATGCCCGCAGGTAAGCTCTTGTCGGAGATGGTCACGTTTGCGGCCGGGTTCTCCGCCACCGTTGCCACAAGGGTGTAGGTTGCCGTCTCTCCCACGGAAAGCTCGGAGACGTCCACGCGCTTCTCGAGCGTCACCGCAGAGCGCGTCGGCACAACCTCAACCTCGTGAGCGTCCACGCCGCCCACGGCACCATCGCCTGAGACCTGCACCTTGTTGGGCAGCGCGCCCTCGCCCGTCAGATCAACCTCGTAGGTCACCGTGATGCTCTGCTCGTCTGCCAGGTCGCGCCCCGTCTCGAGCGTAAAGCCCACAATTCTGCCTTCCTCGTCCTTTGCGTAGTCCGGCTTGGCCTCAATGGGGGTCTCGCCCTCCTCGCTCGACGCGAATACCGCGCGCACAGAGCCCTCCACGAGCTCGCCGACGCCCGAGACGCCCATGGCGTCCTTCACCACCACGTTCTTGGCAACACCGTCCTCGCGCGTCTGGCGCGCCACAAGCGTGTAGGTTGCCGTGGTGCCAACCTCGTAGCGCTGCTTGTCGGAAGACTTCTCCACCACAAGGCGCGCTCCCTTGACGCTCACCACCTCGTCGTCGGTGGTTGAGGTGTTGGGCTCGTCGGTTACTGCCTGCGCCGTGTTGTCCACCGTCTTGCCCGCAAGCTCGGCGTCGGCAATATAGACCTGGTACTCAACGCTCACCTTGGTCTCACCGCCCTCGCCCAAGGGGTTCTTGCCCTCCTGCTCGCCAAGCTCGCCGGCGCTCCAGACCGAACGAGCGTCGCTGGCGCTCACGATGTTTCTGTGCGTCTCGATGATGAAGGTGTTCTCATTGCCATGACGCGTGGTCACGGTGCAGGTATCGGTGATGTCGCGCCCCTCGGAGTCGTAGGTGCGGATGGAGCCGCGCTGCAGCTGCACGCCCTCGGTGTGTGCGAGGTCGGAGATAACCAGGTCACGGCCAAGGGTGCCCGGCGTCTCGCAGGTCACGTCGATGTGGTAGAGAATCGTGTCGCCCACGGTAAGTTTGTCCTGCGCCGCACGCTTCTCCACCTTGAGATGGGGCTGGTTCACCCATACCTTGGCACTGTCCTCATCAGCTAGCGAGTTCTTGGCCTCTACCTGCACCTTGTTCTCGATTTCCCAGCCCGAGACCGCGTCCTCAGGATAGGCTCGGTAGGTGATGGTGACGTCAACGCCGTAGTTGAGGTGGTCAATCGCGAGCTTCCAGCCCGCCCCCTCGGGCGTGAGCTTCCAGGTGCTTTGCGTGGCCTGCGTCTGGTTATGGTCATGGTCGTCCTCGCCCGCGCGGTAGGCGAAGCTCGCGAAGGAGCCCGTGGCCTCAGATCCGTCCCAGCTCATGTTGTCCTCGGTGGCGCTGCCGTCGTTTGCCGAGACCTCCACCATGAGGTTGCCCTCATTGGTGCGCCCCACCTTCATGCCTTCAGGCAGCGAGTCGTCGGTAATGACCACGCCGTTGGCAACCGTGCCCTCCTTGGCGTTACGCGCCACCACCGTGTAGGTCACAAAGCCCGGGTCTTGGTCTGAGGGACCCACATAGCACTCGTAGCGGTCTGCCTCCTTGCTCACCTCAAGATCGGCCGTGTTGACATAGATTTCCTCGGGATCGTCGGCGTCCATGGCATTGTTGGCATGGATGGAGGCGTTGTTGACCACCTCGCGCCCGTTGCCCGAGTTGAGCACCTTGGCACGGTAGGTAACCGTGATGGTGTCGCCATAGTTGAACTTGTCAAAGCCGCACGACCACTTGTTGCCCTCGACGCTGGGCTCAGGCAAATCCCTGATGCCCGTTGCCTTGACGGAATCCGCAATAAGCTCGAGGTATTCGGGCAGATTGTCGGAGATGACCGTCTCCCTGCTCTGTGCGTTCTTCTCGGTTTGCCTGTAGGTGACCGTGTAGCTCACGATTTCGCCTACCTCAAACTCGTAGTCGTCCGCGTACTTGTTAACCGAGAACTTGGGCTCCACGAGCGTGGTGTCGACGTTGTTTGTGGGCTTCTCGCCCTTGTTGTTGATGCGCACCGCACCGCCGTTGCGCACGTAGAGGCTGCCAGCCTCGTTGCGCTTGCCGTCGTGCGGGTACTCGGTGAGCTCGGCCTTGAAGATGAAGCGATACTTCTGGCCACGCAGTGCCGTGTCTGCCAAGAACTGCGAGTCAAACTCGTAGCGCACCACGTTTTGCGCCGGGTCTTCCTGCTCTCCCTCGTAGATGACGCTGCCCGCATTGACCTTGGATCCAGCCTCGTCCACAAGGTAGCCCGAGCCGTCAACGTAGCGCATCTCGGAAGGCAGATAGTCGAGGATGTCGAGGTTGGTATAGCGGTAGCCGCCGCGGCAGTTGACGCCCTCGGTATGCATGACGGCCTCGACCGTATAGGTAACCTCGTCGCCCACGGAGACGCCCGAGGTCTTGTCGGCGGCCTTGGTGGGGGTGGGTTGGCCCTCAATCTCGTCATCGGGGTTGGGAACGGTAAGGTAGGCGGGCGTCAGGGCAAAGTACGACTCGGCCGTGCCGCTGCTGCCGTCCCACGACGTGCCAAAGTGATAGACGGAAGGCGCCTTGTACCTGCCCTGCCACCCATGCTCGTCTTTGTCCTTGCAGGTGTTGTAGTAGGTGGAGACCAGGCCCTGCTTGTAGTCCTCGCGATCGACATTCCAGTCGTCACTCAAGCCCGAAATGCCACGCACGAGCCTGCCCTCGTCTTCCATGACGATGGCATCGTTGTTTGCCGCCAAACGGCCGCCCACCACCGAGCCGCCAAAGCCAAAGGTCTGGCCCCAGTCGAGGTCGATGCACGTCATGTGGCCCTTTACTTCGGCAGGCGTGGTGGTATTGGCATAGAACCACTCCACCTCAACGTCAAACTTGCCGATGCCCAGCGAGTAGAAGTTGAAGTTGTTGTACTGGCCCTTGACCGAGCCGTCCGAGACGACATCGGGCACAAGGTAGACGCCCGTCTGGAACTGATTGGCGTTGCCGTACTCCCACCACTTCTCCCAGCCGTCCGCGTACTCGAGATACTGGATGTTCTTGAGGGTCACAACGGCATCTACCGCATCTCCTTTGTAGGTGCCATCCGTATAGCGCAGCTTGAACTCCGCGTTCTCGGGCGTCGACGCGTTGACCTTTGCCACATAGCCGTAGTCGGCGCGGTAGTACCAGTCGAGCCACGTGCTGCTGTTTGGGTCGAGGTAGCCGTCGTAGTCATTGTGGACGGCATAGTCACTCGGGTTGGAGACCCTCTCGAACCCCGAGACGATCTCTACGCCCGTGAAGTTGAGCGAGCCCGAGTATCCCTTGGGCTCAAACTCGTTCTCGGGCACGTAGTCAACGATGACCGTACCCGGATCTGCCGTGCCGGCCCATGCCACCTCGAGGCCGCATACGAACAGCCCCGAGAGCACGATGCAGGTCAGCATGCATATCGTCAGCACCTTCGCCAACCGTGGCGGAGGAGCCCATGAACCCAACGTGAGGCCGCGCTTGCCCGCGCGGTGAGAGTTACGTATTCCCATCGCTTGCACCCATTTCCCCGTTTTGTGTGTATGTCCCGCGCAGCGGGCAGGCGCCCTATGAGCAGGCGCAGATCGTGACGCCCGCACCGCGCAGCTCGAGCACATCCTCCTTTCCCAAAACCGCCTCATCGAGCACCCGGCCGTTGACGAGCGCCGGGTTTGTCGCCCCAAGGTCTTGCGCCATCACCTGAGACCCCACGCGCGCGATCCTGAGGTGCTGCCGCGACAACGTGTTGGAGCAGATGGCCACGTCGCAGGAGGGATCACGCCCCACCACCAGCCCCTCGGGCGGCACGCCGCAGCTAAACGAAAGGCCGAGGGCATGAAAGCGCAGGTGGGGCACTTGCTCGTCGCCAATGGGAGCCAAACGGATGACCTCGTCGTCACTCTCGGCCATAAGCGGCAGCGAGATGGCACGCGAGGCCGTGCCTTGGGCTCCGGCACACGCAAGGGGCGCCTTCGTCTCGTCGTCCCATAGCTCGTCAAGCGAGCCCCACAGCTCATCGTCGTCGCAGGTGGCAGGGTCACCCAAGCTTGGCGAGCGGGGCCCCACGCATGGATCCGCGCACCCAACCGCGCCCGTGCCCTCGCCGCCCTCCCGCCCCATCTCGTGCCTCGAAAAGTCATAGAGGCAGCCATAACACACGTCCATGTCCGCAAACAGGCGCGCACCGCAGCGCGGGCACACCTTGGTTGCCTCCGCCACAGGCAAGCCGTTCTCGCTCATCGCAGAGCCCTCCCTCTCCTACATCGCCGCAACATGCCAACGCTGGGGCCTGAGCACGACGCGCTCGCCCTCGCGAGGCCAGGGGGCAAGACCGCTTGGCCTCTCCAGCGCAAGGCTTGCCCCAGCCCGCCACACCAAGCGCCCCGGGGGCAGCCCCCGCCAGGAGCCAAGCACCGTACCGTCTGACGCCACAAGCGCCACGTCGAGCGCGTAGCGCATCCAAAACGTGTGGACAGAACGGCACGACACCAGTGCCACCGGGCGTGCGCGCAAGTCGGTTCGCCTCGTGCCCAACAGCCCCACGAGGCGCTCGCGCCACCCCGCGAGCACGACAAAGCACACCGTCACGCACGAGCCCTCGTCCGCCCCATACGTTGCCGCCAAAGCGCAGCCCGCACTCGTCACGCAACCACCCCCGCCCGATACCTATCAACCACCAGTGCGCGCTCGTGCTTCAGCACCACCGGTGCGCTCCATGTCACTCCCGCTATCTCCACGCGCGAGGGCCACGGTCGATACGAGAGCTCGCACACGAGGCGCACGGTGCCCGCAGCAAGGTCAAAGGTTGCCGAACCGCCAGAGCCCGAGCCATCAACGCCGCGCACCTCCACCTCGCACGAGTCGCCTTCAACCGCCTGCTCGAGCGCCTCCCTTACCGCCTGGACCGAGCTCACGACGCTCGCCTCCCCCGCAGGAGAGACGCCTTGCGTCACCACCGCGTCGAGCGCCACGCGGTCAAAGCGCGCACATGCGTCGGCGAAGCGCAGCAGGTTGAGCGCCACCAGCGCCACGGCAACCATCACGGGGATGAGCAGGGCAAACTCCACCGCCAGCTGGCCCGAACGCTCGCGGCCGAGCCGCATTAGCGCGCTTGATGCCCGGCCACTCACGAGAAAGCACCCCCAAGCAGGTCGCCCACGTTGATGGTGATGGGCACCCGCACGCCCGTTCCCGGGATGGGCACCTCGGCCACCGTGAAGGTGGTGCCACCCAGCTCGTTTGCCACCTGCTGCCCAAGCGCCTGCGCCAGCGAGGCCGCGTCTCCCTCGGCAGGAAGGCGCCCCACCAACTCGCGCGCGCTTGCGACCGTACCTGCTCCCGCTCGGCTCAGCACGTTTTGCGTGTGGGTGAGCACGGGCTTTCTCTGGCGCACATCCACCGGCTCAAAGCCCGCGGCCTTAACCACGTCCACGATCTTTGAGCGCAGCCACGAGGCCGCAGAGCCCAGCGGCACGCCCTCGAGACCCTGGAGCGCCTCGTCCGCCGCCTGCGACAAGCCGTCTGCAGCCGCCCCGTATCCCACGAGCAGGCGTCCCCACAGCTCGCCCACGCCGCCAAGCACTCCCGCCACACCACCTCCCATCTTTTCTGACAGCGCATGAAAGAGCTGCGCAATGGCGTCGTTGTTCTCGGTGTTGTTGTCGGGGGCGAGCACCGCCGCAGATGCCGCCACGCCCTCAGGGAGGCTCCCCGAGGCAATAAAGGCACGCGAGAGCTCTTCGGGCGTCTGCGTTTGGGCCCTGCCCACCACGCCCACACATCCCCAGGCACCGGGCGGGCAAAGCTTGGGACGGGGCACGGCAAGGGCATCGAGCACCTCGTCAAACAGGCTCGCCCCCTCATCCGCCGTCCCCTTGAGCTCGCGCTCGGCTGCGGCGAGCTCGCCGGCAGCCTGCTTGTAGCGCCCGGAGGCCTCCACGATGCGCCGCCAGTAATGCTCAAATCCGTTGTCGATGCTCGTGGACGCAGCGGCCACGTTGCCCAAGGCGGAGGAGCTCATGCGGCAGGCGTCGCAACGAACCACAGCACCGTCGTCGAGCTGCTTGAGCGAGGCCATGCCCGAGGGAGCACCCACCGCTTGCGGACACAAACGCGAGGCGTGCAGCGTGCGGCCCGCAGGCTCGCTCGTGCAAGGCCACGAGACATCCGTGTACATGCGCGTCCGCCTCATCTGCTCGGTAGTGGCCGGCAGCTGCGGAAGCGACACCTCAACGCTTCCGTCGGCGTGCTCCGCATAGCGCCCGGCACGCACCTCGGCGAGCGCGTAGGCATAGAACGCCTTGCGCGCGGCGGAATCCGTAAGCTCCTCGGCACTCGACCCCAGGGGCGCCTCGGCCGCGAGCCTCTGCGCATAGTAGGCACGGGCGCGCAGCAACGGCGCCCCAAACGTCCACGTCTCAGGCGAGGCATACGAGGGATTGCTTGCACCGGAAAGCCCCGCCAGGGTTGCCGCGCGCTCGCGCAGGTTCCTCGGCTCGTCGGCGCAGTCTGCCAGCCAGCCCTCACGCATGGCCGCGTCTGCCTCGGCACGTGCCGCCTCGGCCTTGTCCGATGCCTCCTGCAGGCGCTCGGCTATCTCACGCAGGCCCTCGGCATCCACGTCGGTCTCAAGCGCGGAGAAATCCGTCTCGGATTGCTGCGGAAAGGGCACCGCGCATCCCGTATAGTCCGCATGCTCGGCATCGTTTGCCTCAACCACGCCATACGAGCGCGCGGCTATGGCCAAAGGGAGGGTGTTCTCAATCTCCTTGAGCCCCTTGGCAGCTGAAGTGGCAAACTCGCGGCGAGAGTCCAGCAAGTCCATGCCCGCCTCCACCGTGGAGGCACCCGCCGCAGAGAGCCCAGGCACCGCCGAGACCACGAGGCCCGCGCCAAGCGTCACCATGCCCGCCAACCCAAGCGTGAGCACGCAGGCATCTACCGTGGTGGCCACCGTGGCATAGGCGCTCACCACGTTTGCGCCCGAGAGCGCCGCCGCGTCCGCCACGCTCTGCACGTCGGCCGCACGGTTGTGCCGCCACGAGACCATGGCAAGCGACATCACGAGGCTCAGGCACACGAGCAGCGAGACCGCCACGGCAACCGAGGTGTAGCCACCCTCCTCGCGCACAAACGTCTCGACACCCAATAGCGGCCGCGACAAAGCCTCCACGTCGCCCCGTTCTCGCAGGCGCACGCGATCTCGCAGCCCAAGGCGCCTATCCCCACACCGAGACCCACTCACCATAGCCTCCCTCCAGCCACTCGGGACGGGCACGCTCGCGCACGGAGGCGCGCAAGACCACCTCGTCACCCTCAAGCTCGCCCACAAAGCCCGCCAAAATGCCCACGAGTGGCAGCGGCCTCGCCCTGCCCACGATCTGCACCGAAACCTCGGCAGAAGAGGCGTCGCCCTCAAGGCTCACCTCCCAACCCGCCTCGCCACCCACGTGAAAGGCGGCGACGTCGGGCACCGCCGCAAGCCTGCGCAGCGCATAGGCGCGGCAAGCCTCCTCCGTCACGCCCACTCCCTCCGCCCTGGTCACGAGCGCGCGCGCCGTCTCTGCCGCCGCCTGCTGCATCATCGTGTGCGTATAGAGCAAAAACGCCGGCTCAAGCAGCATGGCAAGCACGAGCATCACGGCGGGCAGCAGGGCTGCCGCCTCAACGGTTGCCTGCCCCGTCGTCTCAGAACAGCGCGATGTCGCGCACCGCGCCCACAAGGCCCCCCTCGCCCACAACGTGCGAGGCGGCCTTGCGAGCCAGCTCGTCGAGCGAGCCGTCGCGCGCGGCGTGCCACACGAGGGCACATGCCAAGACGGCTGCCAAAAACGCCGCCACCACAAGTGCGTACTCGACGCTCGCCTGGCCCGCGCGCTCACGCATTGCCCGGCGTGCCCACAGGCAGAGGCGTCGCCCGACGCTCCACCGCGCACCTCGCCGCTCACGCCCGCTAGCCGTCCTCGCCCCCATAGCTCCGCTCCCATTCCTCGGCCTCCATCCTCAGCCGCGTGAGCTCGCAGGTGTCCCCAGAGCGCTCGCTCACCAGGCACAGGTCAACCCAGCCAGGGCCCGTCACCACCATGCCCCACACGTTGCCCAAAAGGTCGAGGTAGCCGGCGTGCGCTACGACCGAGTCACCAAGCTCGCGATACTCGCCAACGAGTGCGGAGGCCACCTCGGCAACCCCTCCCGCGCGCTCGCTCTCCTCACGCCTCACCGGGGCGTCGGCCACCTCCTCGGGAAGCTCACCCGCAAGATCTCCCAGCAACCCCTCAAGCGTCTCTGCCTCGGAAGTGGCCCCCGCCTCTGCCGTGGTACCCGCCTTGCCCACGGCATCCGCCCCATCCGTGGCCCCCGCCTCGTCCGGCCCGGCGGCAGGCGACATGGGCAAGGCTGCGCCACCTGAGGCGGTGGCCTGCGCCGTGCCGCCCGATGTCTCGGCAACAGCCGCCTCGTCCCCCGGTGCCACGCCGGTGCCGCCCCGTACGCCAACCCAAACGCCCACGCCCGCAAGCGCGAGGCACACAGCCAGCGCCAGAGCGGCCCTTCGTGCGCGGATGCGCCTTGCGCCACCGGCCCTAAAGCGAATTGATGCCATCGGTGATGGCCGTCCACAGCTCTTGCAGCCTCCCGCGGAAGGCCATTACGGCAACGATGGCCATAAGCACGAGCACGCCGACGAGAATTGCGTACTCCGTCGTGCCCTGCCCCGAGGTCTCCTCCGCAACCGATCGAACACCCCTCCTCGCCCTCCGCAGCACCTCCAGATACGCCCGCAACATCAGCTCGTTCGCCATCTTTAGCCTCCTTTTCGCAAACTCAACCGTCATTGCCACGTGGCCGCACCCTCACGAGAACGCCGCGATCACAAGCGGCCCCACCACGGCCAGCAGCATGGCAGGGACCACGAGCGTCCCCAGGGGGACGAGCATCCGCACCGGCACCTCCTCCACGCGCTGCCGCGTGCGCGAGCGCTGCTCCTCGCGGATCACCTCGGCCTGCCGCTCGAGCACCGACGCCAAAGGCGAGCCAAACGCAAGGGACTCGGCAACCGCCGCAGCAAACCTGCCAAGCGAGGGAGACGCCGTTCTCCTCGCAAGCCGCTCAAGCGCGGCGGCTCGCCCCTCCAGGCCCAGGCGCCAGCTGTTGAGCGCCCCCACCAGCTCTCGCGCCAGGGCCGAGTCGCTCCTGGCGCCATAGAGCTCGACGGACGCGTCAAACGAAAGCCCGGCGGAGAGCCCCAGCGCCAGGATGTCCAGAAGCTCAGGCACCTGACCCTCGCAGAGCCTCGCCAGCTCTCGCTCCCGCGCGTGCTCCCGCAGCCGAGAAAGCCAGGCCCGCGCAGCGGGAAGCCTCGCCGCCACACGCTCAAGTGCGCAGGCAAGCGCAGGTAGCATGGCACCGCCGGACGCAGCCGCCAGATCCCCGGGGCTTGCCCGCGAGCGGCCTCCGCCCCGCGACGGCACGCCGCGCAGCAACACGAAGGACCCCAGAGCCGTCGCCGCAAAGACCGCGCCCACGCGCCACATCACATCACCCCCTTCATGAGCCTGCGTATCGTCATCAGCGCAAGGGCATCGAGCACAAGCGCCACCACCACGCACGCAAGGCCCGCCGGCGTTGCCACCCCGTGCCTAAAGTCCGGCGAGACCATCGCCAAAAGCCCCACCAACCCGAGCGGCAGCACACACACGATGCGCGCCGAAAGACGCACCTGCGCCGTCTTTGCCATGAGCTCGCGCTCGAGCTCAAAGCGGCGCTCGGCAAGAGCGGCGGAGCGCAAGAACAGCCCCTGCAGAGGGGCGCCCGTCTTGGCCGAGACCATGAGCGCCGCCACCATGAGATCGACGCCTGGCGCGTCCACGCGCTCCGCAAGCTCGCCCAAGGCATCCGAGGCAGGCATCCCACACGAGATCTCGAGCGACGCACGACCAAACTCCCGCGCAAGCTCACCGTCTCCGTGCGCCCCCACGTACGCCACCGCCTGCGCAAGCGTGCGCCCCGCCCCCATGGCGCTCGAAAGCGAGCGAAAGGCATCGGGGACCTCGTGCGCAATGGCATCCGCCCGCACGCGCCGGGCTCGCACGGCCCAGCCAACGAGCGCCACGGGAGCCATTACGGCGCAGGTAACAACACCAATACCACCCGAAAGCACAAGGCCCGCCACGCAGCAGAGCCCATAGCCCGCGCAGAGCAGGGCGCCCGCCTCCTCAATGCCCACGCCCATCCGCGCACCCTGAGGCGAGCGCACGAGCGCACGCGCCGCCTCGCGCCAAGGCGCCCAGCCAAGCAGGGCCTTGGGCACAGGCGCACTCCCCAGGCGCAAGAGCCAGCGGCCACACGCCTGGCGCGTGAGCTCTCTGCGCGCGCCGCCCCAGACGTCCTCGCCCGAAGCGCCTTCGAAGGCGCCGCATCCAACCCATGCGGCGGCCGTTGCCCAAAGCACGCAGGCTAGGAGCAGCTGTGTCGCCATGCTTCCACCTCCCCCGCATCGAGACGCCCCTCCCTCACCGCCTGAGCGATGAAGGGAGGCTCACGCTCCAAATGCCAGGAGCGCCCTGCCACGTCAAACGAGACGAGCTCCTCAAGCCCCACGTGGCCCTCGTCCGTGCGGCTCACGAGCGAGGTGGACGAGATCACGCGCGAGCCATCCAGCATGCGCCTCGACATCACGATGAGGTCGAGCGCCGTGGCCACCTGCTCCTCAATGAGCTCTGCCGGCAGCTCGATGCCGATCCGCGCCATCAGCACGAGCCTGAGCACCGCCTCGTGCGGCGTACCCGCATGCAAGGTCGTGAGCGACCCGTCGTGGCCGGTGTTCATCGCCGTAAGCATGTCGGCCGCCTCTCCGCTTCGCACCTCGCCCACCACGATGCGGTCTGGCCGCATGCGCAAGGCATTGGTCACCAGAGCGCGGATGGGCACGGCGCCCACGCCCTCAATGGAGGCCTCGCGCGCCTCGAGGCGCACCACGTGCAGGCTCTCGTCAAAGCGCAGCTCGGCCGAGTCTTCGATGGTCACGACGCGCTCGCTCGGTGGAATCTCGCAGGAAAGCGCGTTGAGCAGGGTAGTCTTGCCCGAGCCCGTGCCGCCCGCCACCGCTATGTCTTGCCTCAGGCGCACCGCCCATGAGAGCAGCTGCGCATACCATGCGGGCACGCTTCCCAACCCAACGAGGCTCTGCAGGGTGCGCAGCTCGCCCGAGAACTTGCGGATGGTCACCGAAGGCCCATCCACGGCAATGGGCGCAATCACGGCGTTTACGCGGTCGCCGTTCTTCAGGCGCGCGTTCACGATGGGGCTTGCGTCGTCCAGGCGCCTGCCGAGGGGCGCCAGGATTCTGTCCACCGCCAGCAGAATCTGCTCGGGCGTGTCAAACACGCGCTGTGCCTGCTCGAGTTGGCCGGCGCGCTCGAAATAGAGCGAGTGCGTGCCGTTGACCATGATCTCGGTGATGCTCGCGTCGTCCACGAGCGGCTGCAAGGGGCCGAGCCCCACAATCTCGTCGATCACCTCGCGTATGAGCGCGTCGCGCTCCGCCGCCGGCACGTCATCAAAGCCCCCGAGGTTCATGAGCGCGCGACTCGCCACGTCGAGCTCGCTCACGGCACGAACCGCATCGCCAGCACCCACGAGCGCCGCCACCTCCGAGAGTCCCAGGCGCTCCACCAAGGCGCGCTTGAGCCGCTCGCGCAGCTCTCGCCTGTCTGTTGGCGCGCCCCACGGCTCGAGAGCCTCAGGCGCGCCCGCCGCTTCTCGCACACGCTCGAGCACGCTCATCTACGCCACCTCCCGCCTCAGAAAGAGCCTCCGCCGCACCTTGCTCGGCGCGAGCGCCCGCTGTGCCGCCTCGCACTCCGGCAGCGCGCCAAGCTCGCGAAGTATCTGCGCAAGGCCGGCCGCCAGCGAGATGGCAAAGGGATTGGCCGAGCCGGCAAGCTCGCGCGCGTGCCCCGCCGCCAACAGCTCCGACACCTCGTCGCCGCCATCGGCCGCGCGTATCTCGCGCGCGCACTCCAGGCCACGGGCGGCACGAGCCACGTAGGCCTCGTCGCGGCCATGGGCGTCGCAGCCGTTCATGCAGCGCACGATCTTTGCCCGCGCCACGCCCAGGCGCATGGCGAGCGCACCGCAGCGCACGAGCGCGCTCACCGCGCCCGGCCGCTCGTCAGAGACGATGACAAGCCGGTCTGCCTCCTGCGCGGCAGACGCCACGGCGTCTCCCCAGTTGGTCGTCGTGTCCACGAGCACAAGGTCGTGCCCGCGCGTAAGCCCGGAGATGAGCCGCGCTACGTGCGGCTGCACGAGCTCCGCATACTCAGGCTCGGCGCAAGGCCCCCACAGCGAGACGCCCCGCGCAGCCTCGCGCCCGCAGGCCTCCACGCGCTCGGGCGTGATGCCCTCGCCGAGCGCGCTCACGTCTGCCGGCCGCTCAAGCCCCAGCAGCGCATAGAGGTTGCCAAAGGCCAAGTCGAGGTCGAGCAAGGCCACACGCATGCCCCACGCTGCGGCAATATGGCCCATCACCGCGCAGGCCGAGCTCTTTCCCACCCCGCCCCTGCCCGATACCAGACAGATCACGGGCACGCCCTCGCGGCGTTCGGCACGCTCGGGCTCGCATGCGGGCGCCTCCCGCGTCGCCTCCGTCACGGCCTTGCCCATAGCCGCCGCACCGCCACCGGCCGTCCCAACAGCCTGTGCCCCCTGCTCGCTCGGCCGCGCGGCAAAAACCGCAGCCGCACCCTGGCCGCTCCTTTCTGCCGGCCCCTCTGCCGCAGCACCGCCCGCCTGAGACGAAGCCCCCGCCGCGCCCCTCGGCACCTCTGGATGCCGGGCAGAGAGGTCGGCCTGGGTTATCACGTGCCCTATGCCCGCTCGCTTGGCACGCGAGCGCAGGGAGCCCGATGCGGAGGCCACGGCCAGGCTCACACTCAGGGCATGGCCATCGCGACACAGCGCCGCTGCCACGTTGATGGGTGCCGGACCCGCCGCCCCCTCGCCCACCACAACCTCACAGCCCCTCCATGCGCCGCTCACCATGGCCCGGAGCTCCTGCGCGTCTGTCACATGCGTCACCTCGCATGTGGCGTCGCAGCTCTTGAGGTAGCCCTCAATCGCGGCCGCCTGCTCGGCACCCGCCCACACGAGCCATCGCGTCATAGCTCCTCCTCTTCATCGAGCACCTCGTTACTCGCAAGAGCGTCACCCGCGGCAGCCTGCGTCCCCTCGGGTCCAGCCGGCTCCTCGCCCGCCCCTGCGTCAGCCTCCTCGGGCAACACTTCCGCGGGCGCCGCCGCGCCAGCGTCGCTTCGCCCCATAGCGCCAGGGCTTGCCGCAGGGCCAGCCGCCTCGATCTCCCCGAGGTCAACGTCGGCCGCGGGCACCACCAGCCGTAGCGTCCCCGCGGCACTTGCCGAGAGCACCTGCGCCACGTCTTCTGGAGCGCACGCCAAGGCCAGCACCCCAGCCGAGCCCCCTTGCGCCCCCGCAGCCCCTGCCGCGATCACGCTTACCTCGCTCGAAAGCAGCCTTGTAGCGCCCTCTTTGTCCACCTCATAGGCAAGAAGCCGTGTACCTGCGGCTATATCTGCCGTCACGCCTGTTTTGTCGGTGGGCTTCACGCTAATGGCAACCATTCCCTCAGGCACCTCGAGCGCGCCGTCTTCCGAGGCGAAGCAGACCTCAGAAAGCGGCGTTCCCGCCGCGACGTTTGAGGAGAGTCGCAGCCCTACCACGTCGTCAAGATTCTCGAGCGCGCCTTCGGGCGCGAGGTCTACGAGCCACTCGCGCACCTCAACGTCGCCCTCGGCCACCACCTCGCCCGCCTTGAGCCCCTCGCGGGCCACCACAAGGCTCGCAACTTCGCCGCCATAGCGCTCGAGCACCTGGGCGCGCTCGGCCTCGACCTCGGCACGAGCGGCATCTGCATAGCCCACCGCCATCACGGCGGCAAGCACGCCGCATATGCCCGACACCGCAAGCCTTGCCCGCTGCCTCATGTGCCCTCCCACCATCGCGTTCCCAAGCACATCGTCACGCCCGGAGAGGCTCCCTAAGCCCAAGTGGGCAAGAAAGTCCGGCAGGTTCTTACTTCAATTGGGGCGCCATCTAACAGCTTTTGGGGCATTTGCATCCCACGGGCACCAGCGCGCATGTTCAAAAACAACAAACCCCCTGCCTGGGGGTTTCGTCTTCGTTGTGAGATTTTGAAGCCCGTCACAAGTGCCTTTGCGCCCCTCGCCAAAGGCCCCTCCACAGGCCCTACACAAAAAGCGGGCGCCCCGAAGGACGCCCGCCGTTACATCAAAATGTCGCCGTGCCGCCGCACGCCCACGCCGCACGCTCCACACCGCAGCCGCCGCGCGCCCGCGCACCACGCGCCGCACCGCAGTCGCCGTACCGCCGCGCACGCGCCACTCCGCAGCCACCGCGTGCTCGCGCCACCGCACACCACGTGCCGCGCGCTCTCCTAAATCACCACATCCGGGTCGAGCGTCTTCGCGCTCGCCCGCATCTCCTCCGCAAGCGCAAGGTAGGCCTCGAGCCGCACCGGGTCGAGCTCGCCGGCCGCATGCGCCTCTTGCACCGCGCACCCCGGCTCGGAGCCATGCGTGCAGTCCCTGAACCGACAGGTTGTCGCCAGCTCAGAAATCTCGGGGAAGGCAAGCCCGAGGCCGCGCTCATGCCCCACCAAAGGCAGGCTCCTGAGGCCCGGCGCGTCACAGATCACGCCCGCGTCCGGCACCTTCACCATCATGCGGGCAACCGTGGTATGCCGTCCCATGTCGTCGCGCTCGCGCACCGCGCCCGTCGCCAAGGCCTCGCGACCCAAGAGGGCGTTGAGCAGCGTCGACTTGCCCGCGCCCGACTCGCCCAAGATCATCGCCAGCACACGCGGCTCCACGAGGGCACGCACGTCCTCAAGTCCCGCGCCCGTGGCGCTCGACGTCACCACAACCTCGCAGTCCTCGCCCAAGAGACGCCTCACGCGCGCCACGTCCTCGGACAAGTCCTCCGGCGAGCGCTTGCGGTCTGCCTTGGTGAGCACCACCGCACACCGCGCGCCACAGTCGCGCACCAGCACCAGCGAACGGGCAACGCGGCCCAGCATGAGCGGCTCTTCGCCCAGTGCCGCCACCACAATCACCATGTCGAGGTTGGCGGCAAGTGTCTGGAACTCGCCACGCTTGCCCCCGCGCCAGCGCGCAAAGGAGCGGCGGCGCGGCAGCACCGCCTCGATGACGCCCATGTCGTGGTTGGGAGGCACGGCCACGGCAACCCAATCGCCCACCGTGGGCATAATGCCCGCCTCGGCGGCCTCGCCCTTGGCAAACGCAACCGCGTGCTCGGCGCGCAAGGTCTTGCCCTCGCACGCCACCAAGGGAAAGCCTCGGTCAAGGCGCACCACACAACCTAGCTCGAGCGAGGCAGCGTAGTCCTCGCCCATCCGCTCGAGCACAGCCGTGCGCGCCTCGGCAAACGCCAATCGCTGCTCATCGCTCGCCCGCACGTCATCAAACGCGGGGACGTTCGCGAGCTCGTCCACCGCAGGCAGCTCGCGCACGTCTGCGCCCCGAACCTCGCCGGCGGCGCCGCCGCGTCGCCGAGCCGAGGCCCCGCGCCCCACCTTGCGCCTCACCTGTCGCTTTCCCATACCATCCGCTCTCTCAGCCTATGCCCATGCCAGCCCGCAAGCACACGCGCCCAAGCCCGCGAGGCACTCCTGCCAGACCGCAAGCGTACGCCGCCCAAGCCAGCACGGCACTCCGCACGCACCAGCCATGCCACACACTCGCGAGATCCACAAATGGGCCCTTGGGCAAGCACACCGGCTGCCCTATCTCAACTTAATAGAATACGAAAACTCACCTGTCTCAAGCATCCTAAACCCTCGCCTCGTAAGGGCGCACCACCACGAGCGCACAAAAAAGGAGCGCCCGCGTGATGCGAGCGCTCCGTTCAGTGCGTGATTGCCAACAGGCCCAGCGTTAGGCGTCCTTCTCCACCGCGCGCATGATGGCCTTGTAGACCTCCACCAGCGGGATGATGAGGAAGGCAAGCAAGAGAGCCACGCCAGCCGCACCATAGTCGAGGTGGGAGATGCCAAAGAAGATCTCGGCCAGGGGGTCAAGCTCAACCACGATGAGCGTGAGGATGAGGGCGAACACCGAGGCAGCCCACAGCCACTTGTTCTGCTTGGGCATCTGGAACAGCGACAGGCGACGGCTGCGCATGTTGAAGCAGTGGAAGATCTCAACCATGTTGAGCGTGATGAACGCCATCATGACACCCTCGGCAGAGGCGTTCTCGGAGGTCATGGCCGCAAGGTTAAACGCAACACCATGCTCCATGCAGTCAAAGTAGACGCCCACAAAGAAGCTGGCGAGCACGAGCACCGTGATGATGACGCCCTGGACGATGCAGTCGAGACCCATGTGGTCGGCAAACACGCCGTCCTTGGAGTTGCGGGGCTTGCGCAGCATCACGTTGCCCTCGGCCTCCTCCATGCCCAGCGCGAGCGCCGGGAAGCAGTCAGTCACGAGGTTGACCCACAGAAGCTGCACCGGCTGGAACAGGGTGAAGCCAATGAGCGAGGCCGTGAAGACGGAGAACACCTCGGCAAGGTTGGCAGACAGCAGGAACTGGATGACCTTGCGGATGTTGTCGTAGATGCGACGACCCTCCTCGCAGGCACCGATGATGGTGGCGAAGTTGTCGTCGGCGAGCACCATGTCGGCCACGCCCTTGGTGACGTCGGTACCGGTGATGCCCATGCCCACGCCAATGTCGGCGCGCTTGATGGACGGGGCGTCGTTCACGCCGTCGCCGGTCATGGCAACGATCTTGTCCTTGGCCTTCCAGGCCTCGACGATGCGGGTCTTGTGCTCAGGCTGCACGCGAGCGTACACACCGTAGTTCTCGATGACGGCGTCGAGCTCCTCGTCGCTCATCTTGTCGATCTCGGCGCCGGTGATGGCCTGCTCGGCGCTCTCGACGATGCCGAGGTTCTTGGCGATGGCCACGGCGGTGTCGATGTGGTCGCCGGTGATCATGACGGTGCGGATGCCGGCGTCGTGGGCCTCCTTGATGGCAGGGCCAACCTCAGGACGCTCGGGGTCAATCATGCCGGAAAGGCCGCAGAACACCAAGTCGTGCTCGAGTGCCTCGGGCGAGCAATCGGCCGGGACCTCGGCGTGGGTCTTGCTCGCAAGGGCAAGCACGCGCAGGGCCTCGTCGGCCATGGTCTTGTTGGCGGCCATGATGCGGGCGCGCTCGTCGTCGGTAAGCTCAACGATGGCGCCATCCTTGTAGATGTGCGTGCAGCGGCCAAGCACCACGTCGGGGCCGCCCTTGGTGTACTGCTCGTAGGAGCCGTCAAGGGTCTCCACAACCACAGACATCATCTTGCGGCCAGAGTCAAACGGAGCCTCGCCCACACGCGGGTGCTCGGCAGAAAGGCCGGTGAGGCCGCTCTTGGCGGCGTCGGCCACAAGGGCGCACTCGGTGGGCTCGCCCACGGCAACGCCAGCCTCGGCATCCCACGTGGCGTCGGAGCACAGCGCCATGCCGGAGAGGAACTTCTCCTCGTCGCAGGCAAGCTCGTGCTTGACGACGGTCATCTTGTTCTGGGTGAGGGTGCCCGTCTTGTCGGAGCAGATCACCTGGGTGCAGCCGAGGGTCTCGACGGCAGAGAGGTTGCGGATGATGGCCTGACGCTTCGCCATCTTGGTGACGCCAATAGAGAGCACGATGGTGACGACGGCCACGAGGCCCTCGGGGATGGCAGCCACGGCAAGCGCCACGGCAACCATGAAGGTGTCGAGCAAAAAGCCCGGCTCGGTGGCGATGTCGGACAAGCCGTGACGGAAGACGTCAACGGCAAACACAACCACGCAGATGCCGATGACGAGCTTGGTGAGGATGCCGGAGAGCTCGGCGAGCTTCACCTGCAGCGGGGTGAGCTCTTCCTTGGCCTCGGAGAGGGCTCCGGCGATCTTGCCCATCTCGGTCTCCATGCCGGTGGCGACAACCACGGCGCGGCCGCGGCCATACACCACGGTGGAGCCCATGTAGCACATGTTCTTGCGGTCGCCCAGCGGCACGTCGTCTGCGCCGGCGAGGCTAATGGCGTCGGCATGCTTCTCCACGGGGACAGACTCGCCGGTGAGAGCGGCCTCCTCGATCTTCATCGAAGCGCTCTCGAGAATGCGGCAGTCTGCCGGTACGGAGTCGCCCGCCTCGAGCAGGACGACGTCGCCCGGCACGAGCTCGGAGCTGTGGAGCATGACCATCTTGCCGTCACGGATGACCTTGGACTGCGCCGCGCTCATCTCCTGAAGGGCGGCCAGAGCCTCCTCGCTCTTGGCCTCCTGGATGACGCCGAGGGCGGAGTTGATGATGACGACGGCCATGATGATGATGACGTCGCCCCACTCGGGCTCGCCCTGGATCATGCCAGTGACGGCCGAGATCACGGCGGCCACGATGAGCATGATGACCATCGGGTCCTGCATCTGCTGGAAGAAGCGGATCCACATCGGGACCTTCTCTTCCTCCTTGAGCTTGTTGGGGCCGTGCTTGGCAAGGCGCTCGGCGGCTGCGGCCGCGCTCAGGCCCTGCTCGGCGCTGGAGCCAATGCCCTCAAGCACCTCTTGGCTCGACTGAAGATACTCTTTCAATGTTCCCTCCTGGTCTAATGCGCCCAGCAGATTGATGCCCGATCATAACTCCCCAGGAGGGGCAAGGGCTCACCAAGGCTGCCATGCCAGGCGCGGCTGCAAAAGCATTTTCATTTTACCTATCCCAAATTGCACCGCTACTGTTTTCTAGCCCAACGGCGCCCCTCGCCAGACAAGCGGGCTTTGGTACGCCGAACAGGCGTTGAGGGGTTGTAAGATTGCCGCGCGCCAGAGCGCGAGGTACTCAAACCATAGGCTTCCAAGGTCGCCCCCTCGCAGGTCTAGGCCGGCGCACAACCCAACGAGGCGCCGCCCGTGTTCCTTGTTGAGGCACTCGCGACGCGCACGCAGCCCATCTAATCCCCCAGTACTCGTCCCCGAGAATCATGAAGCATATCTTCCTTACTGGCCCAACCTCGTCCCCCGCGCACACGAGGTTAGGCATATGCGGCTCGCCAATTACGAATACGACGAAGCGACCGCAACCGAGGGTGGGCGAGTTCTAGCGAGCATTGCAACACCCTGACCTGGACCCCGAATTCCGCACATCCGATTCGTACCTCAAGCAGCAGTTCCAATCGCCGAAAAGGCTGCGAAACCAAATCTGAGTTGATAATCGGGCAGAAACCGTTCGCCTGAATCTGCCCCGTTTTCGTTGACAGGTCCTATTCCGCCCGCAGGCGGTCGTGCCCGTGCTCGCGCTCGAACTGCTCCGGGCTCAGCCAGCCCAGCGCGGCTGCCTCCGTTTCCTCCGATGGGCAAATCATGCCGAACCGAAACTTAAAGTGTCAACCAAACTGGGGCAGATTCAGTTCTCGTCCACCTCCTCTCCCAGCGAGAGCTCGACGCTCGACCTGCTGCGCCCGCTCGAGCACATAGAGCGAGACATCGCCCGACTTGTGCTCGAGGGTTGCAGCGGAAACAAGACGCGCGCGGCAGAGACGCTCGGCATCAGCCGAACCACGATGTGGCACCTGCTCAAAGACTAAGAGACAAGAGCGCCGCGGCATACCCGCACGCCCCTCCAAAATGCCCCCAGATTTGTGTACAACCCCCTCCACCTGCACTTTTTCTTCATGGAAACAGCAGCGAGCCACGCACATTGCCGACCAGATGCATTACAATCCCGTGCGGGAACCGAGCCAGGCCGGCACAAGGCAAAGCGCTTTATCAAACATGCGCCCGTCGCCGGCTCACCGCACATGAACTACCAACAGGTAAGGAGCGCAAGCGGCATGAAGATCCTGTTCTACGATGCTCGCGACTACGACAAGGAGTCGTTCGACGCCGAGCTCAAGGACTTCCCCACGGTCAAGATCGACTACACCGAAGCAAACCTGACCCCCATCACCGCCTCGCTTGCCCGCGGCTACGACGCCGTGTGCGCCTTCGTGAACGCCGAGGCAAACGCCATGACCCTCGAGATCCTGCGCGGCTTTGACGTGAAGCTCGTTCTCATGCGCTGCGCCGGCTTTGACGCGGTGAACGTGCCTGTAGCCAAAGACCTCGGCATCACCGTGACCCGCGTGCCTGCCTACAGCCCCGAGGCCATCGCCGAGCACGCCATGGGCCTGGCTCTCTGCGCCAACCGCCGCATCCACAAGGGCTACGTCCGCGTCCGCGAGAACGACTTCGATCTCTCCGGCCTCGTGGGCGAGACGCTCCACGGCAAGTGTGCCGGCATCATCGGCACCGGTCGCATCGGCGCCGCCCTCTGCCGCATCTGCAAGGGCTTCGGCATGTACGTGCTGGGCGCGGACCTCTACCCCAACCAGAAGCTGGTCGACGAGGAGCACGTGGTTGACGAGTACGTGAGCTACGACGAGCTCTACCGCAGGAGCGACCTCATCTCGCTCCACGCCTTCCTCAACGAGGAGAGCCGCCACATGATCTGCGACGAGTCCATCGCCAAGATGAAGGACGGCGTGATCTTCGTGAACACCGGCCGTGGCGGCCTTGTGGATACGCAGGCCCTCATCCGCGGCATCCTCTCTGGCAAGATTGGCGCCGCCGGCCTCGACGTATACGACGAGGAGGGCGCCAACGTCTACCAGAACCACTCTGGCCAGGTCATCGACTCGGTGACCGCGCGCCTGTGCTCGTTCCCCAACGTGGTCATGACGAGCCACCAGGCCTTCTTCACCCGCGAGGCCCTCGGCCAGATTGCCCACACCACCCTCTCCAACGCCGTTGCGTTTGATAACGGTGGGGAGTACATTCAGGCATCGGTCGTTTGCTAGACCAACAACGCGCCGCTCGCATGGACTAAGAGCGGCGCTCGCCATATTGAGGGCGCGTCCCGATGGCGCACCCTTGACGAGGGGCCACGCCCCATCGCCCGTTCGAAGAGGAAAGGAAACACATGCAGTCCAAGAAGACCAAGATCGTATGCACCATGGGCCCCGCCTGCGACGACGACGCTACCCTTGCCGAGATGATCAAGGCTGGCATGAACGTTGCCCGCTTTAACTTCTCCCACGGCAGCTATGACGAGCACCGCGGCCGCATCGAGCGCGTCCGTCGCATCTCCGACGAGCTCGGCATGCCCGTGGCCATCCTTCTCGACACCAAGGGCCCCGAGGTCCGCACCGGCGTGCTCGAGAACGGCGAGAAGGTCCACTTCGAGACCGGCGACAAGACCATCATCACCACCGATGACGACGTCATTGGCAACCACGACCGCTTCTCCCTCGACTTCAAGAACCTCCCCAACGAGGTGAAGCCCGGCGACCGCATCCTCATCGACGACGGCCTGCTCGAGTTCAACGTTGACAAGGTCGAGGGCACCGACATCTACTGCACCCTGGGCAACGCCGGCGACCTCGGCGAGCGCAAGGGCGTGAACCTGCCGGGCGTCGACATCTCGCTGCCTGCCGTCACCGAGCGTGACCGCGCCGACATCATCTTCGGCTGCGAGATGGGCATCGACGCCATCGCCGCCTCGTTCATCCGCGACGGCAAGGGCGTTGAGGAGATTCGACAGATCTGCCACGAGCACGGCCGCGACAACGTCTCCATCTACCCCAAGATCGAGTGCTCGCTCGGCATCGAGAACTTCGACGACATCCTGGCCCACTCCAGCGGCGTCATGGTTGCCCGCGGCGACCTCGGCATCGAGATTCCGCCCGAGAAGGTGCCGCACGCCCAGAAGGAAATGATCCGCAAGTGCAACGCGGCCTATAAGCCCGTCATCACCGCCACCCAGATGCTCGACTCCATGATCCGCAACCCGCGCCCGACCCGTGCCGAGGTTAACGACGTCGCCAACGCCATCATGGACGGCACCGACTGCGTCATGCTCTCCGGCGAGTCTGCCGCCGGCAAGTACCCGGTTGAGGCCGTGAAGATGATGGCCTCCATCTGCCGCGAGACCGAGCAGTACCTCGAGGAGCGTCACGACTACCACAAGCGTGGCGGCACACGCGACGTCAACGGCTCCATCGGCTTCGCTGCCGTGACCACCGCCAACCGCGTGGGCGCCAAGTGCATCATCGCCCCCACCGAGAGCGGCCGCACCGCCCGCCTCATCTCCAACTTCCGTCCCTCCCTGCCCATCTACGCCGTGTCCTCCCACGACGAGACCGTGCGCAAGTGCTGCTTCTACTGGGGCGTCACCGTGCTCAAGGGCGTGGCCCAGGGCTCGCTCAGCGAGACCATCCGCCAGGCCCTCGTCATCGCCAAGGGCCACGAGCTGGTCTCCGAGGGCGACCTCGTGGTGCTCACCGCTGGTGACCCCATGACCGCCCCCAAGCAGGACGACTACATCACCAGCACCAACATGCTGATGGTCTCCCAGATCTAAGCCTCAGCTTGCCTTAGTGGGGTGCCGCGTCGCATGACGGCGCCCAAGCGAAGCGCCTCCGTATCCTTTGGGATACGGAGGCGCTTTTTGTAGCCGTATGGTTGCGTGGAGAGAGCGACGTGGGGCAAGCGGTGGGTCGCACGTTGCGGCGAGGCGGCCGAGCCCCAGGGGCCGGCGGACACCTCGCCGCACGGCAGGCGACTAGAGCTTGCGCTCCGTGGGCTCCGTGCACTTGTGGGCGGCAACGGCCTCGAGCGCGGCGGCCTGGGCGGCCTCGTCGCCGGCGCGCAGCGCCTGACCATAGGCGTCAACGTCGAGAATGGCCTGCTTGAAGCGCTCGGGCGTGAAGCCATACGGGGCGCGGCCCCACTCGTTGGTCTTCATGGCGCGCTCCACGATGCCGTCGAGCGCCTCAACCGGGCACTCGAGCTGCTCGAGCGTCACCGGCAGCCCGAGCTCGTAGTTGAGCGCGGCGAAGCGCTTGAGACCCTCCACCTGCGCGTCAAAGGCGTTGAGCACCAGCACGCCAAAGGAGACGCACTCGCCGTGAAGGTGGCGCTCGGCGGCCTCGCCCATGCCGGTATAGGCGTTGTAGAAGGCGTGCGCGGCGCTGGAGTTGAAGTAGTAGGCGCCCGCATGGTCACCCAGGTTGGTGGTCATGTTGGAGACCAGGCCCGTGGAGATGATGATGTCGAGCACGATCTGCTCAAGCTCGTAGCTCGAACGGCCGGCGCGCTTGTCCTCGAGCGCCTTCTTGGAGTACTCAAACAGCGGGCGACCACAGCTTGCCGCAAGGGCACGGCCCATGAGCGGCGTGTGCGGAAGCGTGAGATCGCGGCTTGAGAGCTCCACCTCGGGCTCCTTGGAGAGGGCGTCGCCGATGCCCGCCCAGAAGTAGTCGTCGGGACTCTCGGAGATGACCTGTGTGTCGATGAAGCTGTGGATGGGCGGCTCGATGGGCAGGAAGTAGTTGTCAACGGAGCCGTCGTCCTTGTAGAACACGGCGATGGCCGTCACGGGCGCGCAGTTGGAGGCAACCGTGGGGAAGGTGAACAGGGGCTTGCCCGCAAGCTCGGCAATCTCCTTGGTCTCGTCGATGGCGCGGCCGCCACCCATGCCAAAGACCATGTCGGCAGCCTGCACGCGCGGGTCTGCCGCAAGCTCGGCGGCAACGCGATGCTTGGGCTGGCCGCCATACCAGATGAAATCGGTGATGGTGACGTCGGTGCCCTCAAGGGCGGCGCTGAGGCGAGGGCCGGCCTTCTCCATGGCCGTCTTGCCGCCAATGACCACGGCGGTCTTGCCAAAGCGGCGCGTAACGGATGGAACGGCCTTGTAGGCCTCGGTTCCCACGGTGTAGCTCGGCAGGTAGTTGGTACTGGTCAGCTCCATAGCGCATCCCTCCCAGAATAGCGAGGCGCCGGCGCGCCCATAGACGCCCCTCCCCATAGTGTGAAATGTCGCTACTGTAACGCCCCCGCAAGCCAAGGCCTGCGAGGGCGCGCTGCAAATTGGGCGAATGGAAACAATTGATGGGGAATTCGCCGGTTATATGAGCTTATGCAAGTAGGATTTCGGCAAACGGCTCGTATTGTCGGCAAATGGAGGGTCGTTCGGAGCCTTACGCCAGCGCCGGCGCCACGCCCAGGAAGTAAGCCAGCACGCACACGCCCAACACGATGCGGTACCAACCAAATACCGTAAAGTCGTGCTTGCGCACAAAGCCCGTGAGCCAGCGGATGGCCACCAGCGACACCGCAAACGCCACCACAAGCCCCACGCCCATGATCGCCCACTCATTGGCGCTCATGGCCGCGCCCCCAAGCACAAACTTCACCACCTTGAGCAGGCTCGCGCCAAACATCACCGGGATGGCGAGGTAGAAGGTGAATGTTGCCGCCACCGAGCGCGTGGTGCCCAGCAAAAGGCCGCCGATGATCGTGGAGCCCGAGCGCGAGGTGCCCGGCACCAACGAGAGCACCTGGAAGCAGCCAATCCCCAGTGCCGTCTTCCACGTGAGCTTGTCGATGGAGGTGATACGGCCAAAGTCTGAGCCTGCTGCCGCGCCTGCCAGCTGCCTCTCGCGCACCTCGGGCGCAAAGTGAACACCGCGACGCACGCCGGTGCCCGCAGCCTCGCCTTCGGACGTCTCACTCGCCCGAAGGCGCGCGCGCCAGCGCTCAATCACGATGAACGCCACGCCATAGACGATGAGCGCTGCCGCCACCACATACGAGTTATAGAAGTGCTCGTCCATGAAGTCGTTGAGCGGAAGGCCGATGGCCGCCGCCGGGATGCAGCCCAGCACAATCTTGCCCCACAGCCGCCAGGTGGCCGCGCGCCCTTCCTTGCCCTTGGAGGGGCTTAGGGGATTGAGCTCGTGGAAGTACAGCACGCACACCGAGAGGATGGCGCCGAGCTGGATCACCACGAGAAACATGTTCCAAAACTCCTCGGACACGTCCATCTTGATGAACTCGTCCACCAAAATCATGTGGCCGGTAGAGGAGATGGGCAGCCACTCGGTGATGCCCTCCACAAGGCCGAGGAACGCAGACTTGAGCAGGTCGAGATAGTTCATAAGGCCCCTTTTTGCAGCAAACGTACGGCAAACGGTGCCCCATTATGACGCACCGCGCGGCGCTCCTGCCGTCTACCGAAATATTTATGCCTGTCACACACCGCAAACAAACGGATACCAAAATGCGGGTATACCGCCTACACGGAGGACACTCACACGACGAAAGGGGACCTCATGAGCACGCTCAACGATCTTGGCTACAAGAAGGTATTTGTCTCTCTCGACGGCACCGAACAGCAGGACAAGGTGCTCGAGCGCGCCATCGTGGTGGCGGCAAACAACCAGGCCGAGCTCTACATTGGCCACGTCATCGACTCCACGGTGCTCGAGACGGCAGGCGCTTACCCCGTAGACCTCATCCCTGGCATGGACAAGGCCTTCCGCGACTCCATCTCCGAGCTCGTGGCCACGGCCGAGGCCGAGCCGCGCATCCCCAAGGTTGACGTGCGGGTTAAGACCGGCCGCATCCGCGAGACGCTCAAGGAGGAGATGCTCGACGTCATCAAGCCCGACCTGGTGCTCTGCGGCGCCCGCGGCCTCTCGAGCATCAAGTACGCCCTGCTCGGCTCCATCTCCACCTTCCTGCTGCGCAACACCGAGTGCGACATCCTCGTGGTGAAGTAGCACTCCGAGTGCGGGGCGTCCCGCTCTCGGGGCGCCCCGCACTGGCGTCGTGGAGCCGGCGCGCAGCCATGCTCATCACTCACCCTTTACCTTAATGATTAGCCTTAATAAACAAGACCTCCTCCCTCTTTTTTTACTTATCCGTATGGCTCTTTATAAAGTTGGCTTGTAGTCTTACCCTCGGACAATAAAAGAAAACATAACAGCGACTCTTGCTTTACGTGATTCTTCGCCAAGCGGCATCACTACTGCCGCCAGCGCATGTGTAGTTGCACAATGTAATGAACATGCGTCTCCCACAGGAACACATTGCTTTTCTGCCTATCTCCACAGCTCTCCCCGCCTCTCGCCCAATCTGCACCCGCCCTGGTCAAGAGCGGGTGTTTCTATGGAGCGGCAGCAACGTGGCTAGAATAGATGCGTTACTTGACTCATGTTCCGGGTACATTTTGCTCGGATTATAGGGGGAGGGTGCCGCAGATGCCGGAAGGCAGCGCGGCAGCAGGCACACATGAGGCAGGATACCCCGAGCACGGCGGCCGTACGCGGCGTGCTCGGCAGGGCAGCCGCCACAGATGCGCCGTGCTCGCACGCGCCCGCGCTTCCCCACCGCCGCTCACGCGGCCGCAAGATGGGGCCGGAGCTCGCGCGGTCCTTGGACTACCTACGGAGAGCGACATGTCTCATAGCAGCACTTGGGTACGCAGGGGCACCCTTGCCCTGGCAAGCGCCACCTGCGCCCTTTGCTGTGCAGCGGTTCTGTGCACACGCCCCGCCCTTGCCTCCACCACCGACGAGCTGCAGGCAAAGGTTGACGCCGCGGCAAAGACCTACGACGAGGCAACCCAGAAGGTCGACGCCCTGCAGCAGAAGATTGACGAGGCGCAGGGCAAGATCGACGAGGTGCAGGCCCAGCTGCCCGAGCAGCGCGAGCGCGCCCGCGAGGCCGTGCGCACCATGTATAAGATGCAGCAAAACACCCCCGGCCTCATCAGCCTGCTGCTCACCTCGAGCGACTTCAGCGACTTTCTCACCACGTACCACTACATCGACGCCGTGCAGGCGCAAAACGTCGACGACACGCAGAAGCTCGCCCAGATGGAAAGCTCGCTCGTCTCCGCGCAGCAGACGCTCTCCGCGGCCAAGACCGAGGCCACCCGGCAGCAGCAGGTGGCCGAGCAGGCCATGACCGAGGCCCAGCAGGCGCTCGACGACCTCAACCGTCAGATTGCCGAGCAGAAGGCCGCCGAGGAGGCAGCACGCGCCGCTGCCGAGGCCGCCGAGCAAAAGGCTGCCGAAGAGGCCGCGCAGGAGGCTGCCGAGAAGGCCGCCCAGGAGCAGGCGCAGACAGGCTCTACCACCGGCACCGACGCCTCGCAGAGCGCCACCACCTCCAACCCTTCCGCCACAGACGGCTCCGAGGTCATGACCGACGGCGAATGGATGTTTGGCAGCGCCTCGGCCTACTCCGTGGCCGACAACACCGGCGGCAACACCACCGCCTCGGGCGAGCAGCTCACCGACGACTCGCTCACCGTAGCCGTGCCCACAAGCCAGCGCTACCTCCTGGGGCGCAGCGTCCAGATTCGCTACAACGGCATGACGGTGACCGCGCGCGTCACCGACACGGGCGGCTTTGCCGCCTATGGCCGCGCGCTCGATCTTGCGGGCGGCGTGTGGAAGGCCTTTGGCTTCACCTCGCCCACCGCCTGGGGCGTGCGCACGGTGCAGTACCGCTTCCTGTAGCGCCCGCGTCCCACGCCCTGCGACCTGCCCGGCGGGGGCGTGGGATGTGGGCTGAGGGGTTACCGCTGGCAGGCAGGGTGCCTATGCCGTGAGGTACACCATCACGATGATGAGGGCAAAGCCGGCGAGGTCGGTGGGGAGAAACACGGTGCCCAGCCAGAGCACGGAGAACACCGTGGCGGCAATGGGCTCGCTTGTGCCCAGCATGCTGGCCCGCAAGGGGCCTAGGTCTTTGACGCCCTGCAGATAGAGGGCAAAGGCCAAAAACGTGCCGATGACGATGATGATCGCAAGCCACAGCAGGCCCGTGGCGTCAAAGGCCGGCACTCTCTCCCAAGGGCGCACAGCCACGGCCAGGATGCCGCCCGAGACGAGCATGGCCACGCCGTTGACCACCGGGCTTCCCCATTGCTTGAGCGAGCCGGCAGGCACCGCCGTGTAGAGCGCATAGGCCACGCCCGTGGCAATGCCCCACACAAGCCCCTCCACCGGCATGGAGAGCGAGGTGGGGTCTCCCGCCGTGGCAAGCAAGAACGTGCCGGCAAGCGCCAGCACCACGCCCACAAGCTCGCGGCGTCGTGGGCGGCGGCGCTCAGAGAGGCACGCCCAGGCCATGAGCAGCACCAGCCCCAGGGTCTGGAGCACCGTGGCCGTGGCCGAATTGGTGAGGTCGATGGTCACGATGTAGCTCACGGAGTTGGCCATCATGCACAGCGCCGTGAGCACCAGGGCGCCCGCACCCCGCCAGCCGCCGGCTCGCGTGCGCACCAGCTCGCCCAGGCGCTCGCGGTCTTGCGGCATGGTGGCCGCCAGCAGCAAAAAGAGCACCGACGCCCCCAGCTGACGCACGCACACCATCCACACCGGGTCAACGCCGTAGGAGTCCATGAGGAACTTGGCGCAGGTACCCGAGAACCCCCAGCAGGTGCCCCCGATGAGCGTGAGCACAACTCCCCTTGCCGTGACCGACATCTTCCTCGTTGCCATCTTGCTCCCTCACCGTGCTACAGTCTCATGCGACACCCAACCTTAGAAAGGTAGCACCATGAGCGATGACTTTTCCACCCCTCTCGCGGCGCTTTCGTGCGGGAGCGTCCACAGCGGGTTTACCGTTGAGCGCGCAGAGCCGCTCGCAGAGATCTCGGGCTGCGCATATGTGCTGCGCCACACGGCCACCGGCGCCCGCGCCCTGTGGCTTGCCTGCGCAGACGACAACAAGGCCTTCGCCATCTCCTTCAAGACCCCTCCCGCCAACGACACGGGCGTGTTCCACATCCTCGAGCACTCGGTGCTGTGCGGCTCAGACCGCTTCCCGGTGAAAGAGCCCTTCGTCCACCTGCTCAAGAGCTCGATGCAGACCTTCCTCAACGCCATGACGTTCTCAGACAAGACCATGTACCCCGTGGCCTCCACCAACGATCGCGACCTCGAGAACCTCATGGACGTGTATCTCGACGCCGTGCTGCACCCGGCCATCTACCAGCGCCCGCGCATCTTTGAGCAGGAGGGCTGGCACCTTGAGCTCGAGGGCACCGAGGCCGGCGAGCCCGCGCCTGAGGCTCCCCTCACCTACAACGGCGTGGTGTACAACGAGATGAAGGGCGCGCTGTCGAGCCCCGAGGAGGTGCTCGTGTGCGGCATCTGCCGGGCGCTGTTCCCCGAGGGCGCCTATGGCTGGGTCTCGGGCGGAGACCCCGACCACATCCCCGAGCTCACCTACGAGGAGTTCCTCGACACGCACGCACGCCACTACCAGCTCTCCAACTCCTACACGGTGCTCTACGGCAACCTCGACATCAAGGAGAAGCTCGCGTTTTTGGACGAACGCTTCTGCGCGGCCGAGCAGCGCGGAGCCGGCGCTCCCAACGCGCTCGAGCCGCACCGTCCCGTGATGCCCGGGCTCGTGCAGATTCCCATGGACACCACGCCCGACAACGCCTGCGTGGGCGTGGCCTACGTGTTTGCCACCGCCGCCGAGCGCGAGCGCGTGCTTGCGGCAGACGTCCTCATCGACGCGCTCGTGGGCTCCAACGAGGCGCCGCTCAAGCGCGCCGTGCTCGAAAGCGGGCTTGGCCAGGACGTTGCGGGCTTTTTGTACGACGGCCTCCTGCAGCCCATGCTCATCTTTGAGCTCAAGGGCGCGTCCGAGGGCGCGGCAGAGGAGTTCCGCGCGCTCATCGAGCACGAGTGCGCCCGTCTCGTACGCGAGGGCCTGGGCCACGACAACCTTGAGGCCTCTCTCGCCCAGGCCGAGTTTAACCTGCGCGAGGGCGACTGGGGCTACCCCGACGGCGTGGGGCTCGCCATCCAAGCCATGAACGGCTGGCTCTACGACGACGAGGCACCCACGAGCTACCTGCGCTATGAGGACGAGCTCGCCCACATGCGCGCGGGCCTTGAGGGTGGCTACTTTGAGCGCCTGCTCGACGAGGCCATCTGCCAATGCGGCCACGCCTGCACGGTTGAGGTGGTGCCCCGCCCGAGCGAGGGCGCAAGCGCCGAGACCCAGCGCCTGGCCGAGATTCGCGCGGCACTGAGCGAGGACGAGGCGCACTCCATCGTGGCCGAGACCCGGGCGCTTCACGCCGAGCAGATGGCGCCCGACGCGCCCGAGGCCATCGCCACCCTCCCCCACCTCGCGCTCTCAGACATTGGCGAGGGAACCCCAGACCCCAAGACCCGCCGCATAGAAGCCCTCGTGCCGTGCTTCCACCACGACATCGACACGCGTCACATCAGCTATGCCTACTGGTACTTTGACCTCGGGCGCGTTGCCTTTGACGAGCTGCCCTACGTGAGCGTGCTGTGCAACCTGCTCGGCAAGCTCGACACGCGCGAGCGCTCCGCCTACGAGCTCGACACCATATGCGAGACCAAGCTCGGCACGCTCTCGTTCTTTACCGAGGTGTACGCCCAAGACGATGCGCCCGCGAGCGCCCTGCCCAAGCTCGTGGTGGGCGCAAGCTCGCTTGCCGAGAACACCCCGTGGCTTGCCACCCTGCCCGCCGAGGTGTGGAGCGAGACCCAGTTTGGCGACAAGCGCCGCATCCGCGACATTCTCCAGCAGAGGCGCATTGGCATGGAGATGGGCTTTATGGAGTCTGGGCACGCCGCCGCGCTCGCACGCCTGGGCTCGTACTTCCGCGCGAGCGGCGTGTTGGGCGAGCAGCTCTCTGGCGTGGACTTCTACCGCTTCCTTCGCGAGCTGCTCGACAACTTTGACGAGCGCTTTGAGGGGCTGCGCGCCAAGCTCGAGGAGCTCGCGAGCCGCATCTTTGTGCGCGAGGGCTGCGAGATGAGCTTTACGGGCGAGAGATCCGAGCTCGAGCGCTTCTGGGAGCACGCCGGCGAGCTTGCGCTGGGGCGCTCGGGCGAGAGCGCGCGCGGCACGCTGGTGGTGCCCGAGTCCCAAGTGCGCGCCGAGGCGTTTGTGGTGCCCGCCAACGTGTGCTTTGTGGGCGAGGGCATGGACGGTCTGGCAAGCGGCGCCAAGATGAGCGGAACCTGGCGCGTGGCCGCGCAGGCGCTCTCGTTTGACTACCTGTGGAACGAGGTGCGCGTGCTGGGCGGCGCCTATGGCTGCGGGTTCCGCTGCACCGCAAGCACGCTTTTGCAGATGTACTCCTATCGCGACCCGGCGGTTGACCCCACGGTGAGGCGCTTTGAGGCCGCTGCCGAGTGGCTTGGCAGCTGGAGCCCCTCGCAGCAGGAGCTCGAGGGCTTTATCGTTGCCTGCGTGAGCGGCATGGACGCGCCGGTGAAGCCGCGTGCGCTGGGCAGGCGCTGCGACGCCATGCGCCTCTCGGGACGCGACGATGCCTGGCGAGTGCGCACGCGAGCCGAGATGCTGGGCGCGAACGTGGAGGCCGTACGTGAGCTGGCCGATCCCCTACGCGAGCTGGCCGAGCGTCGCGGCATCTGCATCTTTGGCGGTCGTGAGCAGGTGGAGGGCGCAAGCGCCGAGCTTGGGCTCACCGTGTGCGAGCTGTTCTCGACCGGCGATGCCGACGCGGGCGTGGGCACGGAGTAGCCGCAGGTAGACGAGGTGCCGCTCTGCGGTCTACCCGATGAGGGGCGTTCCAACGTTACTTTTTGGCCAAGTTTCGGATATGAGCGCACACAAAAGCGGCGCCGACCCCGCGATGGGGCCGGCGCCGCTGCCGGTTTTACCGTGAGATGGCCGGGGTCCCGGGCCTGCCGGATCTGACCCACGCCTTGCCTTCCCGCTGCTCGGCTAGCGCCCCTCCTGTGCCCTCACGGCGAGCGCGAGGGCGTAGGCGGCCTTGCC
>Cebus_capucinus_imitator_PRJNA485217_SSR012__coassemble_918_pt1 | contig 35659 bp, 29 predicted proteins | sample Cebus_capucinus_imitator_PRJNA485217_SSR012__metabat2_high_PE_006 | metagenome-assembled genome bin Cebus_capucinus_imitator_PRJNA485217_SSR012 | reverse complement strand
ACGGCCCCCAGGCCCCCGCCACGCGAGGCCCCGCCCGGCACGTCCCGGGCGGGGCCCTTTTGCGTCGCGGCCTTTTTGGCTCCTCTGTCCGGCGTGCCCGGGGAGAGACGCTCCCTTTTTGAACCGTCCAAAAAGATTTTTCTGCCGTTCACGTAATAACATGATGCTCGTATTCGGCTCAGCCAGAGCATTCTCGCAGGTACAGCGCCTGCTTCTTCCAGTCGCTGGGTTTTCAACATGTCATTCACCGATTCAATCTCAAATTGTCGATCATGCTTCTCGCTAGGCTTCCCCTACTGTTGATCAAAGGTGGGGTGGTTGTATGGCGGTTTCTCATTTGCGAGGGCTTAGGCTTGTGCCTCGTCCAGAGCTCGTTTCTGGGATCTATGACTCGCTTGAGCGCGAAGGCTTTGTTGCCCTTTGCTCCGATGCGGGCATGGGTAAGCGTTGTCTGGCGCAGCAGGTGGCCGACAAGTTTCGCTCTGAGGGAGCCGTCGTTGACCGTTTTCGCTTTTCTCACAATGTCCTCAGCAGCTATAAGAGGCTGCGTAAAGCGTGCTCGCTTGGGTGCGAGAAGGTCGAGTCCGGCTCACGTGTTTTGATCGTTGTTGACACCATCCCTGAGGTGCCCGAACCCTATATTGACCGGCTTTCGCAGGTGTTGGAGGCTGTGGTCACGGGAGGGTGCAAGCTTCTTGTGCTCATGGCGCCTGAGGCAGAGGTCTCTCTTGAGGGATTCTCTCATCCACGTGTGTACTACGCGCGCGACATGTCCATTCCTAAGCGCAACATGGCTTGTTGGGCGGAGTATCTTTCGGGATGGTCGGCCTCCCGTGCGTATGCGCTCACAAAGGGAATTCCTGAGCTAGTGGCCTCTTTGCGTGGGCTTTCATTCAGTGAGTTTGACGAGCCAGTGGGCGATAGCTGGCATGCCACGGCGGCCGCTCATATTGTTCGGGCACTGCGAAGCGGCTACATGTACGAGGAGCTTGCGCTTCGGTTTGCCATGGTGGCGCTTGGGACCGGCTCGGTCTCTGATTTCGAAACTTTGGGGATTCGCGTCTCGCGGGACATCCTCTCTGACATTGCGCGCTGCGACCCGATGTTTGGCCTCACCGCCCATCTCGACTCGTTTTCATGCATACCGTGCTCGCCCGAGCTTGTGGGTGGCATGCTGGGGCATGTGGTGGGAGTATCTGACGCTCTGTTCCTGGGCGTTCTCAAGGTGCTTGGAAAGAGGGGAGAGCTCAGAAGGGCCGGTTTGCTGGCTCAGGGGTATCCCGGCAGCCTTGATGTGGACTTTGTCCTGCGGTATTCCTCCGAGCTCATCGATAGCGGGCTTGGGTCTCTGGTGATCGATGCGATGCGGCAGGAGCTGGACGAGTGCAATGCGGGCTTGCGCGCGCTTACGAGTACCCAGCGCAGCACGCGTGAGGGTATCTCGCGGCTTCTTGCGCTTACGGGATTTCAGGACGTGTCGCGGAACAAGGGGAGGGTGGAGAACTCTGGGGAAGGATGCCCTTCGGGTTTGCATGGCGGCTCGGGTGTAAGCTCCGATGAGGTGGGCGTGCAGGTGTGCCTCCTCTATGGCCTTGAGGCGATTCGCTCCCATGGAAACAAGGCGCGCGGGTTGCATGGAGATGAGTTTGGGCGACTGCTCGCCTATAGCAGGGAGTCAACCAATGCCATGACGTGGGCGCTGGGCTGCCATCTGTCGTATCTGATGGGTGCGCTCGGGGGAAACCTTGCAGATGCGTATAAAGACCTTCTGCGCGCCAAGGACATGCATGCCGCACGGGGCAACGCACCCTCAATCGCGCAGGCGCTGGTGGTGTACGACCTCGAGGTGGCGCGCATGCTTATGGGCGATGCGGCAGACCGCAAGAGCGCGGGTGACATGAAGTGGGCAGAGGCCGTCTCGCGCGAGTGCGCGCCGCAAGCGTTGCAAGACGAGCTTGCCTGCCGCGTGGACATGGCGCGCTACGTGACGGGAGGCGTGTTCGAGGACGAGGGCGCGGCAGGCAACCTTGCCATCAGGCTCTCGGATTCGGGGGCGAATGCCCTGGCGTCGCTCGCCCACCTTGCCGTGGCCTTCTCGTATGCCGAAGGAGCCTCCCCGCGTGGGGCGCTCGTGCGGGGGAGGGAGTCGCTCAGGGTGGCAGACGCTTGCGGCTTGGATGACGTGGCCTGCGCGGCTCGCCTGCTCATGCGCACGGTGGCGCAGGGCGAAGGCGTTGCGAATCCGACTTCTGAGGGTCTTGGCGAGGTCTCGGCCGCAAGCGAGGGATTGGCCCAGGAGGCGCCTCGGGCCGCAGACGAGGCCAAGGCCGTGCGGGCGGAGGACATGAGGCTCCTGGAGCATGCCTGCGCAACTCTGGGCGGAGGGGATGAGGCGGCAGCTGGCAGGGCTACGGCGCTCCTTGAGGGACGGATGCCGCGCGTCGAGGCGAAGGTGCTTGCGGCGCTCATGTATCGCGTCGACCGCAGGCACGGCGGCGAGTTGTTTGCGCTCATGCCGGGGGCATGGAGAAGCCACGCAAGCATGGACGAGGTGGTGAGATGCCGGAGGAAGAGCCCCCAAGACTCAATGCGTACGGGGCTGGCCCAGACAGAGGGCGAGCATGCGCCGAGCGACTCCCTTGCGCTGAGTATTCAGGTGCTCGGAGGGCTTACGGTGTGCGTGGGAGGTGTGCCCATCCCGGAGGAGGCGTGGCACAGGAGCCATACAAGGGCGCTGCTGTCGCTTTTGGCCCTCACCCCCAATCATGCCGTGGCGCGCTATGAGTTGATGGATCTGTTTTGGCCGGGAGCGAGCTACGACCGCGGCAGGGAGAACCTCTACGTGGTGCTCAGCGCCCTGCGCAAGACGCTGGGGCAGAAGCGCGGAGGGACGTCGTATGTGATGGGAACGGGCGGCAACCTTTGGCTTAATCGCGACCTTGTCTCGTGCGACATTGACCGCTTTGAACAGGTGGCTCGCATGGTGGTGGCAGGTGGCGTGGACGACGAGCGGGCCCTTGAGCTGTGCCTTGAGCTCGCGGAGATGTATGGGGGCGGAACGGTGCTGTTTCCCGAGGACATGTCGGGGATATTCTTCCAGCGGCATAAGGAGACGTCGAGGAAGTACGTTGACGCGCTTCTGGCGGGCTTTGAGGCGGCGATGAGGCTCATGAGGCCGCATCAGGCGCTGTGGTTGGCTCAGGCCGCCTACGCGGAGGACCCGGGACGCCGCGACGCCAGAAGAGCGCTCAGCCAGGCGAGGGCCCAGCAGGAGGGTGCGGGCGGCGCGGGAGGTTCGCGGCGCCACCACGCAAGCTGAATTGTGGCGTTCCGCTGTTGCGAGCATGCATCACGGCCTTAGGCGCTGCGGCCTTGGCGCGCTTTAGGTAAAGTGGGAAGGTCGTATATCCATACAGCCATCGTGCTGCCGCCGTGCGTTGCGCAGGCCGGTTGCCCTTGGACGACATTGAAGGATTGCCATGCCTGGTTTGTTTTCCAAGATTCTCTCCCTTGGCTCTGACAAGGAGCTGAAGGAGTCTAAGGCCATTTTGGCAAAGGTGAACGCTCTGAGCTCCACCTATGCGGCCATGTCTGATGACGAGCTTTCCCGTCAGACGCAGCTGTTCCGCGAGCGCTACGACAATGGCGAGTCGCTCGACAGCATCCTGCCCGAGGCGTTTGCCACCTGCCGGGAGGCGTCTGACCGCGTGCTGGGCATGCGTCACTTTGACGTGCAGGTCATTGGCGGCATCACGCTGCACCGTGGCATGATCGCAGAGATGCGCACGGGCGAGGGCAAGACGCTCGTCTCGACCCTCGCAGGCTACCTCAACGCGCTTACGGGCGAGGGCGTGCACATCGTCACGGTCAACGACTACCTTGCTCGCCGCGACTCCGAGTGGATGGGCATGCTCTACGGGTACCTCGGCCTCAAGGTTGGCCTGCTCCAGAACGGCATGCCTTTGATGGACAAGGGCCCTGCCTACGCCGCGGATGTCACCTATGGCACCAACTCCGAGTTTGGCTTTGACTACCTGCGCGACAACATGGTGACGCGCGCGGGCCAGCGCGTGCAGCGCGGCCATCGCTTTGCCATCGTCGACGAGGTTGACTCCATCCTCATTGACGAGGCGCGCACCCCGCTCATCATCTCGGGCGCCGGTACCAAGTCTGCCGAGACCTATAAGGATTTTGCCCGAGCCGTGCGTGGTCTTGAGCGCGGCGAGGAGCCCGAGCGCGACCCGCTGGGCGGTCCTGTGCCCGAGCCCGATGGCGACTACATCATGGACGAGGCCAAGCACACCATCGCTGCTACCGAGCAGGGCCTGCGCAAGATCGAGCAGCGCCTCGGCATGAACATCTACGAGGACCTCTCCGGCCAGCTCGCCAACCACCTGCAGCAGGCGCTCAAGGCCCAGTACATGTTCCACCGCGACAAGGACTACGTCGTCATGGACGGCGAGGTCAAGATCGTGGACGAGTTCACGGGCCGCATCATGGAGGGCAGGCGCTGGTCTGAGGGCCTGCACCAGGCCGTTGAGGCCAAGGAAGGCGTGCTCGTGCGCGAGGAGAACCAGACGCTCGCCACCATCACCCTCCAGAACTACTTCCGCCTGTACGACAAGCTCTCGGGCATGACGGGCACCGCCATGACCGAGGACGCCGAGTTCCGCGAGATCTACAAGCTGCCGGTTGTGGAGATCCCCACCAACCGTCCGGTGCAGCGCGTTGACCACGACGACCGCATCTACCGCAGCGTGGAGTACAAGTTCCAGGCCGTGGCTGACGACGTGGCCGCGCGCCATGCCAAGGGCCAGCCCGTGCTGGTGGGCACCGTCTCGGTTGAGAACTCCGAGAAGCTCTCCCGCATGCTCGACGAGCGCGGCATCAAGCACCAGGTGCTTAACGCCAAGTTCCACGAGCGCGAGGCGCAGATCGTGGCCCAGGCCGGCCGTGAGGGTGCCGTGACCATCGCCACCAACATGGCTGGCCGTGGCACCGACATCCTGCTCGGCGGCAACCCCGACGATCTGGCCGAGGTCATGCTCGCCGAGGCTGGCACGCCCATTGAGACTGCGACGCCGGCCCAGATTGCCGAGGCTCGCGAGAAGACGCGCGCCACGTGCGCCGAGGAGCGCAAGCGCGTGGTCGCTGCCGGCGGACTTGCCGTCATCGGCACCGAGCGTCACGAGAGCCGTCGTATCGATAACCAGCTGCGTGGCCGCTCTGGCCGTCAGGGAGATGTGGGCGAGACCCAGTTCTACCTCTCCCTCGAGGACGACCTGATGCGCCTGTTTGGCGCCGACCGCATGGACCGCATCGCGGCCATGATGGCCAAGTACGACATGCCGCCCGATATGCCGCTCAAGGCCAAGATGGTCAGCCGCGCCATCGAGGGCGCCCAGCGCAAAGTCGAGGAGATTAACTACGCCATGCGTAAGAACGTCCTTGACTACGACGACGTCATGAACCAGCAGCGTAAGGTCATCTACGAGGAGCGCAACAAGATCCTTGATGGCAAGGACCTGACTGCGCACATCGTCGAGGTAACCCGCAACGCCGTTGAGCTCGAGGTGAGCCGCTTCTGCCCCGAGGGAAGCCCCGTGGAGGAGTGGGATCTTGAGGGCCTGCGCGTGTGGCTCGAGGACCTCACCGGCTCTGAGGGCATGCCCGAGATCTCCAAGGAGGCCGACACGGCCGACGTCATCTCTGCCGTGGACGCCTATGTTGCCGAGCGCTACGCCTCCAAGACCGCAGACTTTGGCGACGACGTGATGCAGAAGCTCGCGGCGCAGATCATGCTGCGCGTCATTGACACGCGCTGGATGGCCTACCTGCAGGAGATGGAGTACCTGAAGACGGGCATCGGCCTGCGCGGCTTTGGCCAGCGCGATCCGCTGGTGGAGTACAAGCAGGAGGCCTACGCTGCCTTCCAGACGCTCGTGAACACCATGTACGAGGACTTCCTGCGCACCATCCTGCGCATCAAGCTCGCGGTGGCGCCCGCAGACGAGCAGCCCCCCGCCCTCGCGAACGCCCGCTACTCCGGCCCTGCCGAGGTTGACGGCGACCAGGGTGCACGCTCCGTGCTCTCGCACGTTGCCCGCGCCGAGCGCCGCGACCCGATGGCTCCTGCCCCCAAGGCCTCCGAGGCCAAGGCGCACAAGCCCATCACCAAAGGTGACGACCCGTTTGCCACCGCCGGCCGCAACGACCCCTGTCCCTGTGGCAGCGGCAAGAAGTACAAGAGCTGCTGCTGGGACAAGTTTCACTAATGGCTGATGTGACGCAAGCAGACCTCCAGGCGCTCGGCGAGCGCCTGGGCGAGGTTGAGGGATACCTCCACATCGACATGAGCCGCAGGCTTGTGGAAGATTTGGAGCAGAGAAGCGCCGAACCTGGCTTTTGGGACGACGCGGACGAGGCACGTGCCACCATGGAGCGCCTCTCCCGCGCCAAGGAGGACGTGCAGGGCATCGACGATGCCCACGCGCGCCTGGAAGATGCCACGACGGCGCTCGAGCTGGGCCTCGAAATGGGGGATGCAGACCTTTTGGGCGAGGCGTCCTCACTTGCCGAGGCGCTCGAGGCACAGCTTTCCGAGCTCGAGCTTTCGAGCTGGTTTACGGGCGAGTTTGACCACGGTGACGCCATCGTGAGCGTGAAGCCGGGCCAGGGCGGCCTTGAGGCGCAGGACTGGTGCGGGATGCTCTTCTCCATGTACCTGCGCTATTGCGAGCGCAGGGGGTGGAAGGTCACGGTCAACGACGCGCCTGTGGCCGAGGTCATTGGCCTTGACCGCGCGACGTTTACCGTGAGCGGCAAGAACGCCTACGGGATGCTTCGCGCCGAGCAGGGCGTGCATCGCCTCGTGCGCATCTCGCCCACAGACGCAAAGAAGCGCCGGCAGACCACCTTTGCTGGCGTTGAGGTGCTGCCCGTGCTGCCCGACACCGTTGAGGTGGAGATCGCTCCGGACGAGGTGCGCGTTGACGTGTATCACGCGAGCGGCCCGGGCGGCCAGGGTGTTAACACCACCGATTCGGCGGTGCGCGTGACGCACCTGCCCACGGGCATCGTGGTGACCTGCCAAAACGAGCGCAGCCAGATCCAGAACAAGGCCACCTGCATGCAGATCCTGCGCGCCAAGCTCTACGAGCTGGAGCTTCAGAAGCGCGCCGAGGCGCTCGACGAGCTGCGCGGTCCCAAGCACGACATTGGCTTTGGCAACCAGATCAGGAGCTACGTGCTGTATCCCTACCAGATGGTGAAGGACCTGCGCAGCGGGTACGAGACGGGCAACGTCGGCTCGGTGCTCGACGACGGAGACCTCGACCCGTTTGTGGTGGCCTACCACCGCTGGGTTCTGGGCGGACAAGAGCCAGCGGGCTCTGCAGAAGAAGAGTAGGGGATGCCGGGTGCTCACGTGTAGTTTTGGGTGAGCGTCCGGCATTCTGGTACCATTTAGAACGTATTTGCCTTCCTATCGCGCGAAAAAAGGAGCAATAAGTGGCTAACCACTTCCGCAGCAGCGAGGGACAGGATGGGATGGCGTTTGAGCAGGAGCCCCAGTTTGAGGCCCAGCTCACGCCCGAAGTCACGGCTGATGTGGCTGCAGCCATGCCGGTTGATGAGCCGGCGTTTGCGCAGCGCGCCGCAGCCGAGGTCGCATCCCCGCACGTGTCCGAGCCCGCCGATGACGCAGGCCAGGCATCCTTCGCAACAACCATGAACGTACCGCACGTGGCCGAGGCCGCCCAGGGCGACCCGCGCCCCGAGGCGCCCCAGGCAGCCGCCGCGGCATCGCAAGAGGCCGGCTCCACGGATGGCTTTGACGCCTCCACCGAGGCAGGCTTCACCACGGCCTTTGCCCCCATCGCCGACAACGCGGACACGCGCTCGGTCAACACGGGCGGCACGCCGGTCATCTCGTTCCAGGGCGTATCGATGGTCTACCCGGCGCAGCCCAACAAGCCCGCGCTCGACAACGTTGACGTTGACGTCTACGCCGGCGAGTTCGTCTTCCTCGTGGGCCACTCCGGCTCGGGCAAGTCGACCTTCCTCAAGCTCATCACCCGCGAGCTCAAGCCCACCCACGGCCGCGTGCTCGTGGCGGGCCAGGACCTCACGGCCATGCGCAACTGGAAGGTGCCCTACCTTCGTCGCCAGATTGGCTGCGTGTTCCAGGACTTCAAGCTCCTGCCCGACAAGACCATCTTTGACAACGTGGCATTTGCCCTCGAGTGCATCGGCAAGCCGCGTTCGGTCATCAAGGCGCAGGTGCCCGAGGTACTTCGCCTCGTGGGCCTGGGCGAGAAGATGGACGTCTATCCCGACCAGCTCTCCGGCGGCGAGCAGCAGCGCGTCTCGGTGGCGCGCGCCATGGTGAACCGCCCGCCGCTTCTGGTGTGCGACGAGCCCACGGGTAACCTTGACCCGGCCATCTCCCTGGGCATCATGAAGCTGCTCGAGCGCATCAACCGTACGGGAACCACCATCCTCATGGCCACGCACGACCGCGAGATGGTCGATTCCATGCGCAAACGTGTTATCGCCCTTGAGGCGGGCCACGTGGTGCGCGACCAGGAGAAGGGAGGCTATGGCTACTATGGTTCCTTCTAACCTCAGCTACTCGCTGCGCGAGGCGCGGCATCACTTTGTCCGCAACGGCTCCACCACCTTTGGCGCCGTCGTGACCATCTTCCTGTCGCTGTTCATCATCGGCCTGTTCGCCATGGGCTCGGTCTTGCTCGACGGCATGGTGGGCACGGTGGAGGACTCGGTGACCATCCAGGCGTTCTTGTCTGATGACGCCCAGAGCTCCGACATCAGCTCCCTGCAGGGCAAGATCGCCTCGTGGAGCGAGGTGAACTCCGTCTCGTTCAAGAGCAAGGATGAGGCGCTGGCCGAGTATCGCGAGACGATGGCCAACAAGAACGCGAGCGACGCGGTGCAGGCGCTTGATGACCGCAACCCCATTCCGGCTTCTATCGTCATACGTCTCACCGACCCGCAGGAGGTTGAGACGGTGGCGCAGCGTCTGGCCGCCGATAGCGACTTTGCTAGCGTGGCCGACGTGAAACAGAACGACGACGGCACCACGAGCGACCCTGCCAACGAGATCCAGTACGGCCAGGGTACGGTCGAGCGCCTGTTCACGGTCACCAACTGGATCCGCATCATCACCATCGTCTTGGTGGTGCTGCTCACGTTTGTGGCCTTCGTGTTCATCAACAACACGATTCGCCTTTCCATCTCTGCCCGTAGGCGCGAGATTGCCATCATGCGCCTTGTGGGCGCGTCTAATGGCTTTATCCGCGGGCCGTTCATCATGGAGGGCGTGCTGCAGGCGGTCATTGGCTCCGCGCTTTCCATCGCGGCGCTTGAGGTGATTCGTCGCTTTGGCCTGCCGATGGTCGAGGAGCGCATCTCGTTCCTCAGCTTTGCCATCTCGGCTAGGGCCACCATCTCGACGTATGTGCTGCTCGTGGCCATGGGCTTGGTTATCGGCCTGTTTGGCTCGGCCATCGCGATGCGTCGCTGGCTCAAGGTGTAACAGACAGAACGGAGATTCATGGCCCGAAGGCAGCATGGGGGCTCAAGAAGGTATCCGGGTAGGCATGCCGGTCCCACGCGGGGCCGGCATGCCGCTTTGGAGGGGACGCTGCGCGTGGCGCGTCCGGGCTCGGCGCAGGTGGAGACGCCCGAGGGCACGTTCAGGATTGCCCCCGGCGGGCTTCGCGAGGGCATGGACGGCGACGTGGCGAGCGTGGTCTTAGTGCCGGCGCGTGGTGGCCAGCAGGCCGTGGTGCGCTCGGTGATGACGCGCGCCACGGAGCGCTTTGTGGGCACGTATGGCGAGGCTGGGCCCCTGGGTGCGGTGGTTCCGCTCGACGTGCGCCTCAAGCGCGACTTCTTTGTGCTCCCGAGCGACAGCAGCCCCAAGAGGCTTGGTGTGGCGCCAGACGACGTGGTGGTGGCGCGCATCCTCGAGTATCCCTCGCGCCGCGAGGCGGGTGTGGTGACCCTCGAGCGCAGGCTTGGCCCCGAGGTGGGGCTCAACGTGGCGATTGAGCGCATCATCGCGAGTCACGGGCTTGCGACCGAGTTTGGCGAGCGGGCCCTGGCCGAGGCCTCCTGTGTGCACGCCGATGTGGGCGCCACGCTCGCCGCCCAGCCCATGCGCGAAGACCTGCGCGGCCTGTGCTGCGTGACGGTTGACCCTAAAGACGCCCGCGACCATGACGATGCCGTCTCGTGCGCGCGTACGGCCGAGGGCGGATTTGAGCTGTGGGTGCATATCGCCGACGTTACGCAGTACGTGGGATGGGGATCCTCGATTGATCTCGAGGCCCGCGAGCGCACGTGCTCGGCATACCTGGTTGACCGCGTGCTGCCCATGCTGCCCGAGGCGCTCTCCAACGACGTGTGTTCGCTCGTACCGGGCGAGGACAGGCTTGCCATGAGCGTGCGGGTGGAGCTTGACTGCGAGGGGCACGTGCGTGACGCGCGGGCCTGCGCCTCTGCCATTCGCTCGCGGGCCCGGCTGTGCTACGACGAGGTGGACGCGCTTCTTGAGGGCGACGAGCTGCCGGAGGGCTCCGCGCTGGCCAAGGCGGGGGCCGAGGTGGCCTGCGCGCTCCGGGCGCTCGACGAGCTGGCGCATCTGCGTGCGAAGGTGCGCGCGAGGCGGGGTGCGGTGGACTTTGCGAGTGTTGAGGCGAAGGTCATGCTTGACGCCAAGGGGGTTCCCACGGGCGTGCGCGTGCGCCGCAAGACGCGGGCGACCTCGCTCATTGAGGAGGCCATGCTCGTGGCAAACGAGGTGGTGGCTGCTCTTCTGGCTCCACGCGAGGAGCTGCCTAGCGCGTTTCGTGTGCACGAGCAGCCGCTTGCCGAGGCGCTTATGGCAACCATCCCCGTGCTGCGCGAGTACGAGCTCTTGGAGCCGGGCGATGCCGAGGGCATCTGCGCGGGCGACCCGTTTGCGCTGCAGCGCGTGCTGGGGCGGGTGGCAGGCACGCGTCACGAGCATCTCGTGAACATGCTGCTGCTCCGGGCGCAGAGGCGCGCGGTGTACCACCCCAGAAACGATGGCCACTATGCGCTGGGCGCCGATGTCTATTGCCACTTCACCTCGCCCATCAGGCGCTATCCAGACGTGTGCGTGCATCGGGCGCTCAAGCGGCTGCTGGGCATTCCCGTGCCGGAGGGCGCGGGCTATGCGGAGGCTGGTTCGGCGGAGCCGTTGGCAGGCGATGGCGACCGCGCGAGTGCGCTCGTACCGGCGCCTGCTCCACGATCGATGAACAACCGTGCCTGGAAGGAGGTCGCACGCCTCATGCCCCAGCTCTGCCGCGACTGCTCGGAGCGCGAGCGTGAGGCAGACGCCGCCGCGCACGAGAGCCAGAAGGTCAAGATGGCCGAGCTCATGGCCAGGCACGTGGGCGAGAGCTTCTCGGGCATCGTGGTGGGCTGCGAGCGCTATGGCCTGTTTGTGCGCCTCGACGAGACGTGCGCCGAGGGGCTCGTGCCCCTGCGCGCGCTCGGCGAGGAATGGTTTGCCTACGACGAGGGTAGGATGTGTCTCACGGGAGAGGCGACGGGTGCGTGCTGGCGCATGGGTCAGCGCATAGCCGTGGAAGTTGCCGCATGCAGCCCGGCGAAAGGCCAGATAGACTTGAGGCTTGCCGGGCGCAGAAAGGACAGATGATGCAGCAGCACACCGAAATGGAAGATGCCCTGGGCACGGCCGAGATGCTCATGGCATCCAACTGCCTCGACCAGGCGGCAGGGCTTCTGGAGAAGCTTGCGGCCGATGCCGAGGAGTACGTCTCACGAAACTGCCCCACCACCGATGAGGTGCAGTGGTTTAGCTTTCCCACCATCTTTGAGCGCTTGGCGTATCGTCGCGTGGAGCAAGACCCGCGCGAGCTGCGCGACGTGGGTGAGCCGCTCGACCGCCTGTATGCGGATCTGGCGAGCGTCTACGTGCGCCAGGGAGACTACCAGGGGGCAACCGAGGCGCTTAAGCAGGCGGTGCGCTGGGACCCGATGGACTGTCGCTTTCGCCTGGACTTAGCCGAGCTCTTCCGCACCAACGGCGACATGAACGAGTACCTGGCGCTTACGTACTCCGTGTTTGAGCGCGCGAGCGACGCGCGCCACCTGGTGCGGGCGTTTGCCAACTTTGGCCGCCATTTTCTGGAGAGCGGCCGCGACGCGGCAGCCGCGGCGGCGCTCAAGGCAGCGCAGGCGTTTGACGTCTCGGATGCGGTGCTCGAGTCTTTGCTGGCGCGCACCGAGGGCACCGATGCGCACCCGGATACGCTGACCCGCGAGCAGGCAAGCGCCGTGCTCGCCGAGGAGGGCCTGCCGGATGGCGCCAACGCCGAGATTGCGCTGTGCCTGTTGATGTGCGCCACAGACCTGGCTGCCACCGATCGCGCCCTCGCCACCACGCTCACCGTGCGTTCCCGCGACCTGGTGGGCACTCCTGCGGTGAAGGCGCTGCTCGAACTCATCCGTGACGCCGATGTCGAAGGGGCCGCCGAGGCAGCTGCTGGCGCGAGCGAGGCGAAGGGAGATGATGCAGATGCCGATGCCCGGTAGGAAGCGAGAGCGCAAGAGCATCGCGCGCAACCGCTCCGCGCGCCACGAGTACAGCATCGAGGAGACGTTCGAGGTGGGGCTTGTGCTAAAGGGCACCGAGGTACGGAGCCTGCGCGAGCGTGCCTGCCAGATCACCGACTCGTTTTGCCTCATTCGCGGGCAGGAGTGCTGGCTGCACGGCGTGCACATCCATCCCTTCTCGCATGGCTCCATCTTCAACGTTGACCCCGACCGCAAGCGCAAGCTCCTGTTGCACCGCAGGCAGATTGACTACCTCGACGGCAAGCTGCGCACCAAGGGCATGGCGCTCGTGCCGCTCGAGCTCTACTTTGACGAGCATAACCGCGTGAAGCTCGTGATTGGCCTTGCGCGAGGCAAGAAGCTCTACGACAAGCGCCAGGATATGGCCAAGCGTGACGTGGAGCGCGAGATCGCCCGCACGCTCAAGGAGCGCAACCGGTAGGGGAGCCGTAGGGGCAAACACGACGTTCGGACGCCTGTGAGGCTTTATCGTGCAGGGGAAAGCCCCTTGCGTTTCTGGCTGAATGACATAGGCTGGTTTGAAGGGGCATTTGCGGAGAGGCAATGCCCAAGGCGCGCGGGGAATCGCGCAAACCAAAGGAGACTTCATGTCTGACGAGAAGAAGACCTACACCTTCCGTTGCGTTGTCTGTGGCCACGAGGTTACCGTTGACACCCCCGAGCTCCCCGAGGACTTCGTCTGCCCGCTGTGCGGCGTTGGCCCCGAGGACTTTGAGCTCGTCGAGGAGTAGGCGTTTGCGGCGGCGCGATGCCGCAGGTCACATACGCATGAACGAGGGCTGGTGCTCATGGAGTGCCGGCTCTCGTTTTGTGCTGTAGGGCGGCTGTGAGCCGTTGGCGTCCGCTGCGAGGTTTGCGCCGCTCGCGTAAAGGAGTGACTTCTCCGTTCACCCCGCGCCGTACTCTGTGTATAGTAGGCGCGAACCATAGGCGCTCGCGGGTGTGAGCGCGCAAGATGCCCGCGCGCGGGCGCGAGAAGAAGGGGGCCAACATGGCCGAGGAGTCTACGTTTGACCGAGTTGTGAAGATTCTCCAGGAGCAGGACGGCCTTGAGGACGTCGAGCTGACCAGCGACACCAAGCTTGCCGAGCTTGGCCTTGACAGCCTTGCTGTGGTTGAGGCCGTCATGGCGTGCGAGGACGAGTTTGGCATCGAGGTTGACGCCGATGCCGCTCCCGAGACGGTGGGCGAGTTTGTCGAGATGGTCGAGGGCCTCGTCGAGTAGCCCGTGCCAATCAACAGTTGGGTATAATCGTCCCTGCGCGATAGCGCCCATGGGTCAGCTATCGGGCTTTGACAACTGCATGGTGGTTGCGACGGGCATGACCCGTCGGGCGGGCGAGGCGCAAGCGGCGCCGGCGCTCGCATAAGGCACGCCTTGCCATGCCGCCAGCCCCACGCATCATGGGGGTGACTGGTTTCGACAGGGTGGTTCTGAGGTGGGCAGCAAGCCGTGGTCTCCTCGCCACGTTAAACAGGGGTACCGTCAAATTGAATTGACGACAACTCTTATCAGGGCTCTTACGCCCTCGCCGCTTAATTAATTAGTGGCCGTCGAAGCGGGGATTGCTCCCGTTCCCGTGGAGACGTCATTTGAGGGAGATGCGCCAGCGGACGTAGTCGGTATGCCGCAGGCTAAGACCGAACCGGCTGGGGCCTCAAGCGTGGGTCACCGTACGCGCGATGCCCGAGACCCAATCGGCGACTGAGCTTGGAGACACCTGCCAGGGGACTGCTTTGGACCGGAGTTCGATCCTCCGCACCTCCACCATGTAGAACATGCGCACCGTGGCCACACCAGCCACGGCGCGCTTTTTTTGTTCGTCAGCGGAGGAGCGAACTCTAGGCAGGGCGGAGCCGTTAAGCAAATTGGCCAGTGGCCAATTTGTAGGCGACGCGCGAGCCGGGCAGGGCCCGGCGAAGCGGCGCGGGTTGCCGAAGGCAAGACGCACGATCCTCCGCACCTCCACCATGTAGAACATGCGCACCGTGGCCACACCAGCCACGGCGCGCTATTTTGCGTGCTGGCGGAAGGGCGAGCCTATATTCCTATTCCACGTCAAACCGAATCGTCTTTCGTACGGGAGCCTTGGTGAGCACGAATTCGTACTCGCCCGCATCAAGCTCGGGCGCCGCGCCCTGCCAGTCATTGCCGGGGAAGGGCTTGGTTCTGCGCATCCCAGCAAGGGGCACATGGATGGTGTAGGTTGTGCCCGGCTTGATTGAGAGGCGAAAGTCTCCGCCGTTTTTGAGCGAGCAATAAAGAAGCGAGCTTTCCGTACGAATCCAATACTCGGGCGCGTCAAGGCGCTTGAGCGCCCAGCCAATGGAGTCGAGGTACCCACGCTCTTCAGACCGTGCGTCGCTCTCTTCCTTGTCATTGCGGATCTCAAGGTCCACAACAACGAGGGTGGGGGCATTTGGGTCCGTGATGTTGCCCTCGTCGCTGAGGTAGGTTTGCGAATCCTCTTCGCTTATCGAGTATTCTTCGAGGTATTCGTTCACCGACATGCGCCGGGGGTTCTTGACCGTAACCGAATAGCCATCGGTGTTCTCGTAGGCGTATTCTGCGAAGGCCCCGTCAAGCGCCACGGTCTCGTCCTGCCTGTGCACCTCAACGGGAATCTTGATCCCCGTCTCGTTGACATACCAGATGCGTCCGCACAAAAGGACCAGGCACGCAAGGGCAATGCTTGCGCCTGCGGCACGGCGTTGCTTCCTAGGCATGGCGCCCTCCCTCCTTGCGGGGAACCACTTCGTGGCCATCGTGGTGCCCCTCTGCCAAAAAGTGGATCTCATCAGAGAGCTCGCGAAGGATGTCTGCCGCATGGCAGGCAAGCACAAGTGTGGCCCCGCGCTCCTGCTCGGCGCGAACGAGCGATTTTACGAGCTCCACGCCCGAGGCGTCGAGGGCGTTGGTGGGCTCGTCGAGAACGATGAGACGAGGGCGTTCCATGAGGGCTGCGGCAATGCCAAGACGCTGCTTCATGCCCAGGGAGTACTTTCTATAAGGGCGGCGGTCATCAGGGTCAAGGCCCACGTTGACAATCGCCTCTCGTACCTCCTGCGCGCCAATGACGTCACGAATCGATGCCAGCATCAAGAGGTTGTCAAAGCCCGATCTTCCCGACAAGAAGGCTGGCCCCTCCAAGAGCATACCCACGCTCGGGGGGAATGCCATGTCTATTCCCAAGACCTTTCCATCAATGGAGACGGTGCCCGAGGTTGGCCTGATGAGTCCAAGTATGGCGCGCATGAGCATGGTCTTGCCTGAGCCGTTGGCGCCGGCGAGTCCAACTGTGGCCCCAGCCCTCACGGTAAGTGAGATGTTACTTAGAACATCGATGCCGCGAATGCGCTTGCAGAGATTCGTGACGCAGATGGAGCTTCCGAAACTGGTCTGCTCCTGAGTGGGCGAGGGATCGCCAGCAACGGTGTTTGTGGCATTTGCTTGAGCGGTCATTGCGAGAACTCCTTGTCAATGTAATCCATGCGGGCGAGGCGGATGCCTCCCAAGACAACGGCAGCTGTAGCAATGAATACTGCCAAACCAAGGCCTACGAGGGGGCTTACCCCCTCATTGATGACGCTAGAGGAGCGGGCGGCCATGAGGTAGTTTCCTGGAAGCCAAGGGGACGTGTAGTAGGCAGAGATGATCAGGATGAGGGCCGTGGTGCCAAAGCTGAGCGTGGGCCTGAGAACCAGGGAGAGCGCGAGCTGCATGAGGCCAAGTGCTACATACATGCAGGGGAGGGCAAGGAAAAATGGGGTAAGGTCCTGGGATGCGTTCTGATCGGTCAAGAAGGAGTGCGTGGCAGCGGCTACTTGGTCAATCCCCAGTGAGAGGGTGCCATCCATGAAAAGCGTTGCCAAGACGTCCATGACTAGCACAGCGAGTGTGCACGCAAGCATAACGGCGCTCACCCACAAGCACTTTGAGAGCCACCACGTCCAGCGGCTCTGGGAGGAGATGAGAACGTTTCTTCCAAACCCCATGAGGTCGCGATAGGGGTAGGTGACGGTGCAGTAGAAGATGGCAAGCGACGACAGCAGCCAGGCAGCTGGCATCCTAAAGCGCTCTCCCTCCCCGGGATGGAATACCTTCATACCTCCGAAGTTCGTACAAAGCGTGCTCGCAAGGGTATGCGGAATATCCGCATCTGAGTAACCACGCGCCTTTGTCTCCATGAGCCAAAAGGGAATGAGAGCACAAGCTAGCAATGCAACCACAAGCACCCTTTTCCAGCATTCGCGAAGCCCTGCGGAGAGGTCTGCCTTAAGGACTCGGGTTAGCCTCATAGCACATCACGCTTTCGTATCCCCCTTATGACAAGGAGGCCAAATACCGCTTGGAGGAGCAGCGCAAAGAGCAGGCCGCGAGGGTCTCTCGGGTCATATGACGCACCCTTGGCAAGCTCGGTGAGGCTGAGCCGAACGGCCGTAGTCCTAAGGGCGGAGAACAATAATCCACTTGCGTAGCCCACCCCTAGGACAAAGAGATAAGATCCCGCCAGCAAGATGACCCTGTTGTCTACAAATGCTGATACCGCAAGCACGCATACCGCCCATGTGCCATAGAGTGCGCCGCAGGTAAGCGTGTTAACTAGGGCGTAGGCCACGGGGGCCTCATAAAAGAGCCGGGCAAATGCCTCTCCTGGGTTAATGCCAAGATGCAGGCCGTCGAGGGCCTCAGGCGTGTAACCGGGCACAAAGCAAGACAAAACGAGCAGGTTGAGTACGAGCGGAATGGCCACAATAAGGGACCCCGAGACAAAGGCGGCGCATGCCTTTGCTGCGAGATAATGGGCTCGTGGGCTGCGTGTGTAGGCTTGAGCCAGTACTCCGTCCACAAGCTCGGAGCGAAGGGACGTGGCATAGGGCACGAGAACAAGGAGCGGGCACAGGTAATAGAAGGCCACCGATGCAGCGTCATTGGCAACGGGGAGAGAGAGGCCAAAGGAGCTGTACATTGAGAGTGAGAGGTATTCTTTTTCAAACCCACCCTTTAGGTTGTACGTTTCATAGACTCCCTGAAGAGTGAGAGCGGAAGAGGCAACCGCGAGGGCGCAGGTAACAAAGAGGGCAATTACAAACCAAGGGTTCCTAAGCGCCTTATTGAGCTCCAGCCGTACAAGTCTGGCCACGGCTACTCCTTCCTCTTGTCTTGGGCCTGCAACGTCATTTTGTATGCGGGCACAAAGCCGTACTTCGTGCTGGTGCTTACACCAGAAAAGGTAAACGTTCCGTCTCCAACGGAATGCTCGCTAACAGATACAATGCGTGTGTAGGTCTTTTTCTCACCTTGGGGAAGGGAGAAGTAGCCTTCGTCCCCATCAGATTCGCCGTCGCTCAGATACAGCGGATCGTTGTATGGGTCAGGAGAGGCCAAGTCGTTAATGCTGAACAAGGCCCTACCCGTCCTGCTAGAGCCCTCCAGTGGGGTTGCATTGATGTTTTCAACCTCCACATGGAAGACAAGCACGTTAAAGGGATCGCTCTTCTTCATTTCTTCGGTAAAGTACTGTTGTCCAGGGATGGAGGAGGGGTCTATTCCCTCGGCGCTGGCAGCGGCGTCTATATCGTCATAGAGCGCTGCGTCTAAAACGCGTACAACCAACTTGCCGGTAAAGGACTTTGTTTGGTCGGCAAAGATGATGGGCTCTCCCGCCTGGTAGCTTGGAACCTGGTTTTCGATCTCCTCATATTCCTTCTGTATCTGTGCGTTGCTCAGGGCTTGGAAGCCGAGGAATCCAGATGCGCCTGCAAGGCACGCCCCAATAAGGGCAAACAAGGCGATGGTTTCCTTTCTTCTCATATGCGTGCCTTCCTTTAATGGGGAGGCGACTACGGCCCACAGAGTCGCCTCCCAAGCGGAACTAGTTCAGATCTGTGTAGTTGCCTTGGCAGTCCGAGCTCCACTTGCCGCTTAGCCTGCCGGCACCTTGATCGGCCCATGAGGTAAGGCGTGCAAACCGGTAACCTTGCTCATAGACAGTGTTGTGGATCTCGTAGGAGCCAACGCCGGGTGCCCTTACATTGCCGCCATTTGTGCAATTCTTGGTGCCGCTTCCATTGCTATTTCTGGCTCCGTCAATAAAAAGCAGCGGGGACGTTCCCGAAGAGCTACTGACATGCATATAGGAAGAAGTGGAGGTGTCCTTGCTTCTCCAGGCGGTTCCACTGGTTGCTCCCTTCTGACCCAAAATGAAGGAAAAGGTGGAGTCGGTGTAGGAGCGAGGTGTAGACTCTGCTGCATTTGCCGTTGTACCTGACAACGCGGTCAGAGAGAGCGTAAGCGCGGCAAGCACGGCTCCCCGCCTAAGGGTCTTTAGTTTTTTCATAGTTATCCCAATCACGTACTGCGGTGGTCATGGCTTTGCGGCGCGCTGCATGGGGCCACTGTGGGCCTAGCGGGGCGCCTTGTCTGTAGTCAGCCAATATGTGATTGGGGCAAGAAGGTGTTTACATGCCATCTACCTGCATAAAGAGGAAGGCGAGCTCTCTGCGGTTGTGAACGCCAAGAAGCTTGTAGGCGCTGTCTCGGGCTGCATTGACGGTGCCGCGGGCATAGTGGCGGGCGGCCGCAATCTCAGCGGAGCTCATGCCAGAGAGAATGTCGAGGCATACCGCCGCCTGAGTGCTGTTAAGGCCATGCCCAAGCAGGGCGTGCTCGATGCGCGCTCTCTCCCCTGGGGGTGTCTTGAGGGAGATGGCGGCAAAGTCCTCGTGCGTAAAATGCCTGACAAGCACAGCGGGAGCCATTGTTCCCGCTGCGGCAGACGCTGCGTACGACAGGAAGGACAAGACTGCGGCAAATGCCACCCGACCCCCAAATGCCGTGGTGAAGCCATCGTTTCCAGAGATGAAGGTGCCCACACAGTTGACGCAATAGTCTCCGGCCAGGGCGCCAAGGGCAAAGGCTGCAAGCATGCGTGCACGAGCGCTGGACGCCGTGGCCCCGGTGTGGCCGAGCGCATCGTGCAGAGTGACAAGCGCCGCTGCGCTGCAAAGGAAAAGGGGGGCTGAGGACGCGGATAACGCGCAAAGCGCCACGGCAACTACGAGGACAATCGCGTGCGGCTTTCGGCCGTCTCGGTACAAGGCGATGGGGACCACCAAGGAGCTCAGCGACAGGAATGGGGTAATTTGGGGGGAGAGAGAATACCAGACAGGCCCACGCGTCAGCTCCTCCCAAGAGAAGCCAAGCAAGAGCGCAAACAGAGGGCACGCTATGGTCGCGAATGGGCCGGGTGCGGTTTCCAAACCGGGCTCGTCATCCTCGCCGTTCCTTGTGCTCAGTGCCAGGGAAAGGATGAACAGGATGATGGAGGCACCATAAACATAGGGACGCAGGTGCCCCCACGGGGCGGTTGTGTTTCTGGCAAGCCCTAGGGGAATGAGGAGCGCGAACGCGGCCAAAGCCGCCGCTGCCCGAGTAAGCCGTGTGGTAAGGCTGGGTCCCGTGAATAGCCTGCCGCTCGCCGACATGGCGGCGGCTCGAGGGGCGTTGGTGGCGGCAAGGTTCAGGAAGTCTTGACGCCCATCCACCTTCAGCTTCTTATAGCAGCGCTGCATGGTGGTGCGGACGGTGGAGGGCTTGATGCCGAGCTGCTCGGCAATCTCTCGGGAGCTCTGCCCAGCTGCATAGGCGGTGGCAATCTGACGCTCACGAGGGGCAAGGGGGTAGACGTCAAGCCAGCTTGCCGGCTGCTCGAAACTGGGCTCGGTGTCCATCTTTGGCGTATCCAAGTCCAATTTGCTTCGTGTCTCCCTACCGTTCAGATAGAGGGCGGCGGCAATGATGACAAACGAGAGGGCGAGGAGGACATAGTATGCGGCACTGAGTTTGGGCTTGGTGGGGAGCACACGTGCTAGAAGGCAGGGTATGGCGGACCCCAGGCAAAGGGCGTACAGGGCATGGGGGTGCAGGCGGCCCTGCTGTAGGGAGTGGATGCACGGCGGCCCCACGAGCAGAAGGGGGAGGACCTCCTCGGCGACCACGAAGGGCATGGGGTGGATTTGCGCCCGTACGATTTGGTTAAAAAGCAGCTGTGAAAACGACTGCGCGTAGCCTGTGGCCAGGAACAGCCAAGGTAGGGATCCGCTGGCATACCGCCCGCACTGATCGGCGTGCGAGCTGCCGTTCGTGGCCGTGTGGCAAATGGCCCCACAACAAAAGCCCGCCACGAAGATAGAGGGGTCCTGGAACACTATAAGCATGCGTCGGAATTCAACATAAAAGTCGTAGGCGTTGAGCTGCTCGCCAAGGCAGAGCTCTGTGCCAAAGGGGGCAAAGAGCCATTCGGGCATAACGGCACAGGCGGTGAGCGTAAGGCCAAGGACGCGGAACCACCGCTTTCTTGTGACGATACTGCCGGGGATGGCTGTCGTGTCAAGCGGCGCCGCATAGGCCCCTAAGGCCAACGAAAGGGCCATCAACAGGCGCCTGCCTGAGGTTGCGGCGTTGCTTTCGCTCACAATGGAGAAGGGTGCGCAGATAAGTAGAACTAGCCAGAGAGCTGGCCAAATGGTGCGGGCATGCTCATAAGACCTGCGGCGTTTCACATTGTCTCCCGTTGCATGGGGTGGAACTTACCGCGACGGTAATGCGGCTCTCCCATTTAGGGCTCCTTGGTTAGGGTGCGCTGTCCGTATTGTAGCGATTAAGGGGCAGTGGCTGTAAAGCGTAACAAAAGGCTGCCCTCCATTTTCGCACGTTCACCCCGGGCTTGGGGCGAGAGCTCACCGCAGCCCCGCTTGGCCTATTTCAGAGCAGTGGCAACATGGCTCCTCTGGGGCGCGTCGCAGCGCGTCAGCGCCCCCTCTCGACTCCGCCTCCTTCCAATGGTAGACGGCCCGCTCGATGCGCTTGTAGCCTATCAGCGAGGCCGGGAGCCCCGCGTCGGCGAAGATCTTCGCGGGCCCCTCGTCGGCGCGGTATCGGCGCATGCACTCCTCCTTGAACGCCCTCGAGTACGCGGTCGACCCGGCCCTCGCCTGGTCGACCGCGTCGAGCGAGGCCAGGTACTCCCTCTCCTCTTTGGTGAACTTCCCGTCCTTCATGATTCGAGCCCCTTCTGTCTCGGCTCGCCACCGATTCGGGTTTTCCGAGGATCCTGAATCGGGTGTGCGGAATTCGGGGTCCAAGTCACATTTGGCCAGCGTAACGGGGCATAAACCTGACCCCCATCTTGACCGGGGGGGGGTACCCATGACACAATCTCGGAACATGAATCGCATCACAGGAAGCGTGCGACAACAGCGGAGAGGCTGCCCATGAGAAACACTACCAAAGCGGCTGCGCTTGCAGCGATCACCATCGCCTCGGCGGGATTAGGTACGGCCGCGCTGAGCGCTCCCGCGCTAGCGGAGGTGACAGACGCCGCCCTGTCTGCAGGCTCCTCCGCAGGCGAGCAAGGCGTCACTGGCTTCGAAGCCCCGGCTGCAGATGGCGCCGCCTCTGCCGACGCGCCCGCCTTCAGCCTCAGCGACTGGACGTATCGCGAGGAGAACGGCGAGGTGCTGCTCGTCCAGTATAAGGGCACGGCGAGCAGCGTCGTAATCCCGGGTGAGGTTGAAGGCAAGCAGGTGCGCTTTGCCCGGAGCCCCTATCAGGCCCTGCTCACAACCACTGTCAAAAAAGTTTCCTTCTCCGTGGTGAACGGCAGGAAGGCCAAGGGCCATACGGGCGCGGACGGGACAGAAGCCAATAGCTTCCATTTCTTGTTCAACAGCTGCACGGGGCTTGAAGTGGTTGATCTCACCAACCTTGACTTTACCGACGTTGAAAACTTTACTTCGATGTTTGGCGACTGTAAGAAGGTGAAATCCATCGTCTGGCCGGATAACATTCGAGACATTACGTCAAAGGTAACCAATGCCTCTTCGATGTTTGACGGGTGTGAAAGCCTAGTCTCCCTAGAATTTGCAAAGGATTGGGATATGTCGAGCCTTACCAAGGCGGCCAACATGTTCCAAGGCTGCACGAGTCTCACCGACACGTCTCCCATCAAAGCTTGGGATGTGTCTTCCCTGGAGGGGGCCTATGGCATGTTTAACGGCTGCTCCAGCCTCACCAAGATCGACCTGAGCCAATGGAAGCTCGACGGCTCCAAGTTTGTAGACGCCGGAAACATGTTCACCGGGACCGGAGCCGGGCTCATTGACCTGAGCGGCTGGGACCTCTCCACGTCCTCCGGCGCTGGAACGACGAGCTTCCAGCAGGCATTTGAAACCGGTTCCAACAGCCTCACGGTCATCTCGAAGGATGAGGCTGTCAAGAATGCCGACTTCAGTGGCCTCAAGGATAATAACGTCCCGCTTGCCGTGATCAGCCTCTATGACGGCACGGGAGACGGCCAGACTCCCTGGAAGACCTACGAGACATACGTCATAAACGGGCTTGATGACGCCTCCATCGAGGCGCAGATCGATGCGCTCGCAAAGCCCACGAGGCAGGGCTACACCTTTATTGGGTGGCAGGCCGAGCAGGTGAACACCACCACCGGAACCGACCTCGAGATTGCCCTCAGAAAGCTTGGTGCCAAGCGCGTGGCACGGTGGCGCACCAATACGTACACCATCCACTTCGACGCCAATGGCGGCGGGGGAACGATGGCTGACCAGGCAATGAGCTGGGGGCAGACGAGCAAGCTTGCCTCTAACGCCTACACAAGGCCTGGCTTCACCTTCGCTGGCTGGAAGGTCGTCAATGACGGTGGGACGACGTCGGCCGCGCTTGCCGATGGCGCAGAGGTGTCGAACCTTACGGACGTTGACGGGGCCACGGTGACGCTTCAGGCCCAGTGGACGCAAGACCCCAAGCCTGTGACGCCCGCGCCCAAGCCCGAGACGCCTGTGACGCCCGTGCCCAAGCCCGACACGCCCGTCACGCCCGAAGAGCCGAGCGACCCGGGCACGCCGGATACCCCTGCCAACCCGGATACCCCCGTAGAGCCCGACACTCCCGAGACGCCTGATGCGTCGGGATCGGATGGGAAACCTGACGGGGACGATGCCCTGGGCGAGCCTGGAGACGCCAAGGGTGACCAAGGCGATGGGGAGGCTGCGGGAGACGGCGCCGTCGCACTGCCGCAGACCGGAGACAACGGGGGCGCCTCACTCGCCCTCGGCCTCGGTGCCCTGGGTTCCGCGCTTGTTCTTGCGGGCTCGCTCGTGCTAAGGAGCGGAGAGAGGCGTTAAGCGTGCGCGTCACCCGAGCGCGGAAAGCGCCGCCACTTTGGGTATAAGCGTCTCACAGATACGATTGGTTCAGCGAGCTGGCCGTGTGCGCCGGCTCGCTGGCTCTCTGAGAGGGGCTTGAGATGGCTTTCCCGCTGTTTGCTAAGAAGGACGGTGCTCCGGCAAACGCCATGGGTGCTCCGCGCACCGGCGTTGACCTCGTGCTCGAGGGCGGCGGCATGCGCGGCATATTCACGGCGGGCGTGCTTGACGTGCTGCAAGAGGCGGGAATCTACGGGTTTGACACCGTGTGGGGCACCTCGGCCGGCGCCATCAACGCGGGTAGCTATCTCTCTCGTCAGCAAGGGAGGTTCATGCGTCAGATCCTGGCCTTCCGCGACGACGCCCGCTTCATGAGCCTCAAGAGCCTTGCCAAGACGGGCGACATGGCCGGCGCAGACTTCATGTACCACCAGATCCAAGACGAGATTGACCCGTATGACTACGAGGCCTTTGCCCAGCGGCGCTCGCGCTACATGGTGGTTGCCACGAGCGTGGTGTTTGGTACGCCCGCGTATCTCGAGGTTTCTGAGATGCCCCGCGATGTGGAGATGATTCGCGCCTCGGCATCGCTTCCGGTGGTGAGCCGCATCGTGGAGGTGGCGGGCGGCCGCTACCTTGACGGCGGCACGGCAGATTCCGTACCCGTGGAGCGCGCCTTTGAGGAGGGCTGTGACACGGCGGTGGTGGTGCTTACGCAAGACCGTGGCTACGTGAAGAGCGGCGCCTACGAGCTTCAGGTCCTGGCAGACCGCCGCTATGGCGACTATCCCTACTATCTTGAGGCGCTGCGCAGCCGCGCCGAGCGCTATAACGCGCAGCGCGAGCACATCTGGGAGCTCGAGGAAGCCGGCAAGGTCGTGGTGGTTGCCCCGAGTGAGCCGGTGAGCGTGGGCAGCACCTCGGGCTCCGACGGCGAGGGCCTGCTTCGCCTCTACCTAGACGGGCGCAAGCAAGCATCCGAAGCGCTAGACGCAATTCGCTCACTAGGCGCCTAGGGCAAAGACGGCGCCCGCCAGCAGCGTGCCCCCTGCGAGCCCCACAGCAGCTGGCGACCCAAATCTGAGCGAAGCTGCGGGGCGGAATGTTCCGGCAAAAGGGGCTGAGGGACTTTGCGAAGCAAAGTGACCCCGTTGACGGAACATTCCGCCCCGCAGCGTTGAGAATCGATTTTCGCAAATATTTGTGCAGTTACCTTGAATTACTCCGCCGATGAGCTACAATTTCAAAGCTTCTTTTGCAGAGCCCCGTAACCTCTATAAAAGATCAAAGCACTACGTACGCATTCGGAGGAGTCTAATGAAGTCGACTCAGTACGCCAAGCCCGGCGAGGTCACCCGTAATTGGGTCCTCATCGATGCTGAGGGCGCCACGCTCGGCCGTCTCGCCACGAAGGTCGCCATGATTCTTCGCGGTAAGAACAAGCCGCAGTACACCCCCCACACCGATACGGGCGACTTCGTCGTCGTCATCAATGCCGATAAGGTCCAGCTTACCGGCAACAAGGCCGACACCAAGCGCTATTGGCGCTACAGTGGCTACCTCGGTGGCCTCAAGTTCGAGAGCTTCAAGGAGGCCATGGAGAAGCATCCCGAGCGTGTCATCGAGCACGCCGTGAAGGGCATGCTTCCCAAGACCAGCCTTGGCCGCAAGCAGTTCACCAAGCTTAAGGTGTACGCTGGCGCCGAGCACCCGCACGCCGCTCAGAATCCCGTCCAGATTGATTGGAGGGCCTAACGATGGCCGACAACACCGCTGTCTACTGGGGCACCGGTCGCCGCAAGGAGGCCGTCGCTCGCGTCCGCCTCATCCCTGGTACCGGTAAGGTCACCGTCAACAAGCGTGACGCCCTGAACTACTTTGGCCGTCAGCAGCTCGTTGACGACGCCCTCGCTCCCTTCAAGGTGACTGACACCATGGAGCACTTCGACGTCATCGCCCTGTGCGATGGTGGCGGCATCACCGGCCAGGCCGGTGCCCTTCGTCTGGGCATCGCCCGCGCCCTGCTCGAGGCTGGCGACTACCGCGCCGACCTCAAGAAGGCTGGCTTCCTTACGCGTGACGCCCGTGCCGTCGAGCGCAAGAAGTACGGTCTCAAGAAGGCCCGTAAGCGTCCGCAGTTCTCCAAGCGCTAAGCTGGAATTGCCGGAGCGCCTCCGTGCGTTCTCATATGCAAGCTCAAAGACCCGCTGGCTCTGCTGGCGGGTCTTTTGTTTTGCCCATGCTGCGATACGGTAGCGAAAATGACAAAGTGAAGAATATAGTCTCGAACTAGACCCAAATTACGAGAAGTTAAAACCGAGTCTTCGTTAGTTTGTGTGGGGTGGCTTGTGAGAATGGGGGCACAGCTGGTAGGATGCCACAATCTACGGCGAGGGAGGGAATGCGGGCATCTGGTATGCCGCTTGACCTGCCGTTCATTTGTGGTGGTCTTACTTTGTGGCGCGCGTGCCACGCTCCATCCCTCGCTCGTGTGGCCAAACGATGGGAGACAGTTTTGTGCGGAATCGTTGCGTATACCGGTGCGTCCCAGGCGGTGCCCTTCCTGCTCGATGGGCTTAAGACCCTCGAGTATCGCGGATACGACTCGGCTGGCGTTGCGGTGCAGGGCCCAGACGGCCAGCTCCACACGGTAAAGTGCACGGGGCGCGTGGCCTCGCTCGTGGAGAAGTGCCAGAGCCATGACCTGCGCTCCACCTGCGGCATTGCCCACACGCGTTGGGCCACCCACGGTGCCCCCAACGATCGCAACGCCCATCCGCACACAAGCTGCGACGGACGCGTTGCCGTGGTGCATAACGGTATCATCGAGAACTACCGTGCCCTGCGCGAGGAGCTGCAGGCGCGCGGTCACGAGTTTAGGAGCGAGACGGACTCCGAGGTAGTAGCTCACCTGCTCGAGGAGGCCCTGACAGACCCGGCCTTCGGCGGCGACCTCGTGCGTGCCTTGCGTGCTGTCACCTTGCGCCTCAAGGGCAGCTGGGGCATCGCTGCCGTGAGCGCCAGTGCCCCCGGCGTCGTTGCCTGCGCGCGCAAGGGCTCTCCGCTCGTGTTGGCCTCCACCAAGGGCGGCGCCTATGCCGCAAGCGACATCACCGCGCTTGCGGGCATCACCTCGCACGTGGTCCAGCTCGACGATGGCCAGACAGCTGTGATGGGCGCCACGGGCGCCATCTCCGTCTATGACGAGCGCGGCGCCGAGGTGGCCAAACCCGACACCATCGACATTGACTGGGACGCGAGTGCCGCCACCCTTGGCGGCTACGACGACTTCATGGCCAAGGAGATCGCCGAGCAGCCTGCCGCCATCGAGCGCCTGCTCAAGGGGCGCTTCGTTGACGGCGAGGTGCGCCTGGACGAGCTTGACCTCACCGCCGATGAGGTTGCCGCCATTGACCGCATCTACGTGGTTGCCTGCGGTACGAGCTTGCATGTGGGCATCCTTGCCCGCCGCTTCATCGAGAGCTGGGCGCGCGTGCCGGTGGTGGTTGAGGCGGCGAGCGAGTTCATCTACGAGGATGTGCTCGTGAGCGACCACACCCTTACGGTCATCATCACGCAGTCGGGCGAGACGGCTGACACCCTGGCAGCCGCCCGCAAGATGCGCGCGGCGGGCTCCAAGGTCTTTGCCATCACCAACGTGCTGGGCTCCACGGCTGCCCGCGAGAGCGACGGCGTGCTCTACATCCAGGCTGGCCCCGAGGTCTCGGTGGCGTCCACCAAGGCCTATACCGCACAGATGGCCGCCGCCTCGGTGCTGGCGCTTTTGCTGGCCCAGAAGAACGGCGCCATGGCAGCGGGCGAGGTGGCGCGCCGCTTCCGCGAGCTCGCCCGCGTGCCCGATCTCATGCGCGCCGTGCTTGACCGCAGCTGGCAGGCAAAGGCCGCTGCGCACGAGTTTGTGCACGCGAGCTCGTCGTTGTTCATTGGGCGAGGCGTCAACTCCGCCACGGCAAGCGAGGGTGCCCTCAAGCTCAAGGAGATCAGCTACCTGCATGTGGAGGCCTATGCCGCCGGCGAGATGAAGCATGGCCCCATCGCCCTGCTCGAGCCGGGATTTCCGGTGGTGGCCATCGTGCCGCGCGACTCGGTGCGTGACAAGACGGTCTCCAACATCCAGGAGGTCATCGCCCGCGGCGCCACCTGCATTGCGGTGGCAACCGACGGCGATGAGGACATTGCCTCGCTCGTGGAGCGCGTGCTGTGGATCCCGGATTGCCCCGAGAACATCGTGCCCATGGTGGCCATCTTGCACCTGCAGATGCTTGCTCGCTATGTGGCGCTTGCCCGCGGCTGCGACGTGGACAAGCCGCGCAACCTGGCCAAGTCTGTGACGGTGGAGTAGGGGAGACGCGCAGCCTGGCACGGCGTGGCGTGGCGCGCCTTGGCGCAGCGCGGTGCGGGCACGCGGCGCGCATGGCGCCCTCGTCGTCTCCTCTCGGCCCTAAGAAACGCATAATCGCGGCGCGACGGTGGCCCCAAGGCTGTCGCCGCGCCGTTTGCGTTTGCGGCAAATGCGCCGCCGCACCGCCCGCCGCGCGTCAAAGGCGCTAGACTGAAGCCTACGACGGGAGACCGAGAGAGCGGAGAGCGCATGGCCCTTGCCGGGGTTGGTGTTGACATGGTTGCCATTGCGCGCATGGAGCGCATACTCGAGCGCACGCCGCGCTTTGCTCGTCGCGTGTTTACCGACGAGGAGCGTGAGTGGTGCGAGCACACCACGCGTCCGGCGGCGCACTATGCCTGCCGCTTTGCCGCGCGCGAGGCTGTGGTGAAGGCCCTGGGCTGCGGCTTTGGCGCAGGCGTTACCTGGCGAGACGTTGCCGTCGTGCAAGACGGCATGGGGCGTCCGCGGGTGAGGCTCTCTGGCCGCGCCGCCGAGGTGGCGCGTGAGCAGGGCGTGCTCGACGTGGCGCTCTCGCTCTCGTTTACGCGCGAGATGGCCGTGGCGAGCGCGGTGGCAACCACGGCGCTCACAGCTCCCAAGCAAGAAGAGGCACCCGACCCCAAGCGCGAGCTTGAGGCAACGTTTCGTGAGGCGCGCTCGCTCATCGACGAGCTTGAGCGCGTCCAGGATGGAAAGTGAGTGGGGCATGCAGCCTGTACTGAACGTTGAGGACGTACGTGCCGTTGAGCGTCGCCTGGCCGAGGGAGGCGTGAGCATCTCCGAGCTCATGCACCGTGCGGGCGGTGCCGCCGCCCAAGAGGTGCTGCACCTGGGAGACGTGGCCAACGTGTGCGTCCTCGCCGGTTTTGGCAACAACGGCGGCGACGGCTGGGTGGCTGCCGAAGACCTGCATGCCGCGGGCATTGGCGTATGCGTGGTGACCCCGTGCGAGCCCGACGAGCTGCGCGGAGACCTTGCGCGCATGGTGGCCAAGGCGGCCGCTGAGGCGGGCGTCACCTATGTGGTGGGCCCCTCGCGCAGCGAGCTCGACGAGCTGCTCGCCGCCTCGGACACGGTGCTCGACGCCATGCTCGGCACGGGCTTCCATGACGCGCCGGCGGCCCCCTTCTCCATCTGGATTGACGCGGTGAACGCCTCGGGGTGCCGCGTCGTCTCGGTTGACGTGCCGAGCGGCCTCTCTGCCCAGACGGGCAAGGCGCCCGGTGCCGTGGTGGTGGCCGACGTTACCATCACCATGCTCTCGCTCAAGCCGGGCCTCCTCGCAGACGACGGCCGCGACGTGTGCGGCTCCATCGTGGTGGCACCGCTTGCCGAGCAGACGAGCCAGGTTGTGTACGAGGCAGACCCGGTGGCCTGGCGCTGCGAGGCGGCAGACTACCTCGACGTGTTGGCTCCCTCCACAACCGCTGTGGACAAGTACCTGCGTGGCAGCGTGCTTGTGGTGGGTGGCTCCACGCGCTTTCCGGGCGCGGCCATCATGGCGGCGCGCGCGGCGGCGCGCGCGGGCGCAGGCTATGTGACGCTTGCCGTGCCCGAGCCCGTGGCCAACATCTGCCGCGCCCACGTGCTGGAGATTCCGGTGGTGGGCCTGCCCGCCGAGCCGGACGGCACCTTCTCGGCCGCAGCCCGCGCCCAGGTGGCCGAGCTTGCCTCCAAGCGCTCCGCCGTGCTGGTGGGGCCGGGCATGTGCGTCACGGGCGGCACGGTGGGCGTGGTTTCCAGCCTGCTCGGGTGCGATGTGCCGCTGGTGATCGATGCCGACGGCCTCAACTGCCTGGCGCGCCTCACCACCGGCCACCTCGACGACTTCCCCGAGCTTCTGCGCCGCGCAAAGCCGCTCGTGCTCACGCCGCACCGTCGCGAGCTGGGCAGGCTCGTGGGCCTTACCGACACCCCGCCCGACTCGCTCACCAGCGCTCTCGAGGCCGCCCGTCGCATCGTGTGGTCTGACGGCGGCAGCGAGATCGTGGTGGTTGCCAAGGGTACGGCCACGGCGTGCGTGGGCGTGGAGATTGCCCTGCTGCCCAAGCCCGGCCCCGCGGCGCTTGCCACGGCTGGCTCGGGAGACGTGCTCGCCGGTGTCACCGTGGCGCAGCTCTCGCGCTGCGCAGATGCGGAGAGCCTGCCGGTGCTCACGGCGCTTGCCTGCGAGATCCACGGTTATGCCGGCTCGCTCGCCCAAGAGCGCTTTGGCTCGAGGGGCGTCATGGCTGCCGATATAATTGACGTTATTGGCCTTGCCTCCGATGCGGTTGAGGAGCATGCCGCGTATGCGGGGGCGGGCGTTGAGATGGGGGCTGCCGAGGACGACGCGGCAGGCGAGCAGTAAACACGGAGGCGCATCGCCATGGCTCATGGGAGGTGCCCAGACACGCGCTGGGCATGGGTTGAGATAGACAAGGGCGCGCTGCGTCGCAACACGCGCGCCTTTAAGGAGCTGCTTGAGCCGGGCGTGCGCATGATGGCCGTCATCAAGGCAGACGCCTATGGCCACGGTGCCTACCAGTGCGCCAAGGTGATGCGCGCCGCAGGTGCCGACCAGTTTGCGGTTGCCACGGTAGACGAGGGACTGCGCCTGCGCGAGCAGGGCATCGAGTGGCCCATCGTCATTCTCTCCGAGCCTCCCATGGAGTGCGTGCAGGCCCTGCTCGAGCACAACCTCGCGCCTTCGGTCTACACGCAGGAGTTTGCCCTTGCCTATGGCGAGTGCGCCGCAGCCATGGGGCGTACGGGGCGCTACCACTTTGCCATCGATACGGGCATGACGCGCATCGGCGTCAACTGGAACGACGTGGTGGAGTTTAGGCGCGGGATCGACTTTCATCGAGGCCTTGAGTGCGTGGGCACCTTCACGCACTTTGCCACGGCCGACGTTCCCGGAGACTGGACGTTTGCCCTGCAGTATCGCCGCTTCACCGAGGCCGTGGCGGCGCTGCGTGCCTCGGGCGCCGAGTGTGGCCTTGTGCACTGCGACAACACGCCAGCGACGGTGCTTTACCCCGAGACCCACCTCGACATGTGCCGCGTGGGCGTGGGGCTCTATGGCATGCAGCCGGCGGAGTCTACCCGCCCGCGCATCTCGCTCGACCCGGTGATGTCGGTGCGGGCGCGTGTGACGCGTGTGGTGTATCCGCAGGCCGGCACGGGCGTGAGCTATGGCCAGACGTACACGGTGGCCAGGCAAAACACCCAGATCGCCACTATTCCGCTGGGGTATGCCGACGGCCTCTCCCGCGTGCTCTCCGACAAGATGGACGTGCTGGTGAGCGGCACGCGCTGCCCGCAGGTGGGGCACATCTGCATGGATCAGTGCATGTTTGCGGTGGACGTGAACACGCACCGGGCGCGTCGCCCCATGGACGAGGTGCGCTACGGAGACCTCGTGACCGTGATGGGGGCAGACGGCTCCGAGCGTATCACGGCCGAGGAGCTCGCGGAGCTGCGCGGCACCATCAACTACGAGGTCACCTGCAACTTTGGTGCCCGGCTCGAGAAGGTATACGTATAGGCAGGCGTGGCGCGACGGCTCTTGAGGCCGGGCGCCACGGCTGAGACAAGGAGCAGCATGGCCGTCCTTGAGATTCCCGGACATGTGAGGCAGCGCCCGCGCGAGGTGGCGCTCGACGAGATCTGCAACCTCATGGGCAACTGCAAGCGTTGCGAGCTGGGCCAGACGCGCACCAACATCGTGTTTGGCACAGGCAACCCGCGTGCTCGCGTGATGTTTGTGGGCGAGGGCCCGGGGCGCAACGAAGACCTCAAGGGAGAGCCCTTTGTGGGCGCTGCCGGCCATAAGCTCGACTCGTTGCTGGCGCTTGCGGGCCTCACACGCGAGGAGATCTACATCGCCAACGTGGTGAAGTGCCGCCCGCCCTCAAACCGCAATCCCAAGCCGGCAGAGATTGAGGCCTGCGCGCCGTTTTTGCGCGAGCAGATTCGCTCCATCTGGCCAGACGTGATCGTGTGCCTGGGCAACTTTGCCTCGCAGTGGGTGCTCAAGACCGACCGTGGCGTCACGAGCCTGCGTGGCCAGCTGTACCAGCAGGGCCACTTTGTGGTGGCGCCCACGTTTCACCCGGCGGCATGCATCTACCACTCAGACTGGCAACCGCTTTTGGAAGAGGACCTGAGGCGTGTTGGCGCGTGGCTTGCCGCGCATCCGGCAACGGTTGAGGGAGTGGTGGACGCCGCCTGTGCGGCTGGGCGCAAGGCGCCGGCGGGCGCGGGCTTGCCGGAGGAGTAGGGAGCTTGCGTGTTGCTCGCAGGCGAGCGCAGGGTGGCCGCAACGGCCGCAAAGGCGATGGCCGCAACGCAAACGAGAGGGTAGAGATGGCGCGGATCGAGTTTTCTTCAACGTCTGTCGAGCAGACGCGCGAGCTGGGCGTGCGCTTGGGCGAGGCCCTGGAGCCAGGGGACGTGCTGGTGCTCACCGGGGACCTAGGTGCCGGCAAGACGCAGCTCACCAAGGGCATTGCCAAGGCCATGGGCATCTCCGACGAGATCACGAGCCCCACGTTTGCCCTCGAGGCCATCCATGAGGGGGCGGCCATGCCGCTCTACCACTTTGACCTGTATCGCCTGCACAGCCCCGAGGAGCTGGGCGATGCCGGCGTGTGGGACGTGCTGGGCGCAGACGGTGTGTGCGTCATCGAGTGGGGCGAGCAGTTTGCCGAGGAGCTGGGCGAGGAGCGCCTGGACGTCTTTGTGATGCGCCTCGAGCAAGAGGCTGCGCCCGGCGAGGAGCCTGCCCGCAAGATCGAGCTCGTGAGCCACGACGCCCGCGGCGGCGAGATCATCGCTGCTCTGAGCGCGTAGCTGGCGGGGCGGCGGTGGGGCGGCTAGACTAGCTGTTGTTGAATTTGCTGCCGAAAGGTTCCTCATGGCTGAACTTTCCCATACGCCGGCCTTGGTGCTGGCACTCGATACCTCGACCGATATGCTCGCCTGTGCGGTTGCCCGGTGGGCGCCCGAGGCGCCTGCGCCCGCAGAGCGCGTGCGTGTGCTCGCGGCGGGCGACCATCTGTGTCGCCGCCAGGCCAACGTCGAGCTCATGCAGACGGTGCTCTGCGCACTTGAGCGTGCCGGCTATACCATGGCCGACGTTGACGCGGTGCTCGTGGGCCGCGGGCCCGGCTCGTTCACGGGCGTGCGCATTGGCATCGCCACGGCCAAGGGCATCGCTTGTGGCCTGGGTCGTGCGCTCTATGGCGTCTCTACGCTCGACGCCGTTGCCTGGGGCGTGTGGGCCGCGGGCGTCCGAGGGCTTGTGGGCGTGGTGGGCGACGCCATGCGCCGCGAGGTGTATCCCGGTCTCTACCGCGTGGGCAAGGACGGCCCCGAGCGCCTCTTTGAGGTGGAGCGCGTGGTAAAGGCGCCCGAGGTGGTGGCCGAGTGGGCTGCCCGCGCAGACGCCGCTGAGATCACGCTCGCCGGCGACGGCCTGCGCAAGTACCGTGCGCAGTTTGAGGAGGCGGGCTTTGCGCGCTTTGCGCCCGAGGACGCGTGGTATCCCACGGGCGAGGGCCTGCTGCAGGCCGCCTGTGCCTCGGCCGGCTCGGGCGCCTTGGGTGCGGGCGACCCCGCCCTTGTCCTTCCCGTGTACACGCGTCTCTCCGATGCGGAGGAAAACGAGGCCAAGCGCCTTGGGCTGGGGAAGGCCGCGACGGTTGCCACGACGGGCTGCGACGACGCGCTTGCCAACCGCCATCTGCAGCTTCGTCCCATGAGCGTGAACGACCTGGCTGCCGTGGCGGCGCTTGAGGCAGAGGTCTTTGGCCCCAGCCATCATGAGCCGTGGAGCGAGCAGGTCTTTGCCGACGACCTTGCCGAGCCGGGCCACGTGTGGTGGGTGGCGCACGACGAGGGCCAGATCGTGGGCTATGCCGGCGCCGTGCATGTTGCCGGCGACATGCAGATCTCCAACGTGGCGGTGGCGCAGGCACGCAGGCGCGAGGGCATCGCGGCGCGCTTGCTGGCGCGCGTGACCTACGATGGCCAGATGCTGGGCGCCACGGTTTCCTCGCTTGAGGTTGATGTTGATAACACCGCAGCTCAGAGGCTCTACGCACGGCTCGGATACAAGGAGATCGGCTGTCGTCCCAACTACTATGGCGCAGGTCACGATGCCCTCATCATGGAGGCGCCGCTGCCGCTGGTGACCCCGCGCCGCCACGACACGCCTGACCCCCATGCGTCGCTGCGCCCCTGGCCCATTCGCTGTGCCGAGCGCACGGCCGAGGCACGCGAGGCCATCGCCTCTGCAGGGCCGCTCATCCTTGCCATCGAGAGCAGCTGCGACGAGACGGCCATGGCCGTGATCGACGGCGCGGGCGAGGTCATCGCCAATGTGGTGGCCACCCAGATTGACTTCCACGCGCGCTTTGGCGGCGTGGTGCCCGAGATCGCGAGTCGCAAGCACACCGAGGCCATCGTGGGCGTGTACGAGGAGACCATGGCGCAGGCAGGCGCGCACTTTGGCGTTGAGGCGCTTGCGCCCGCAGACCTCGCCGCCGTGGGCGTGACGCAGGGTCCCGGTCTTGTGGGCGCGCTCGTGGTGGGCATTGCGTTTGCCAAGGGCCTGGCCGGCGCGGCGTCCGTGCCGCTCGTTGGCGTCAACCACCTCGAGGGGCACCTGTTCGCCAACCTCTTCGAGACGCCCGACCTCAAGCCCCCCTTTGTGGCGAGCTTGGTCTCGGGCGGTCACACCATGCTGGTGCACGTACGCGACTGGGGCAACTACGAGGTTTTGGGCGAGACCATCGACGACGCGGTGGGCGAGGCCTTCGACAAGGTGGCCAAGGCGCTGGGCTTGGGCTATCCGGGAGGCCCGGTCATCAGCCGCCTGGCGGCCAAGGGCAACAAGAAGGCCGTGCACTTCCCGCGTGCCATGCTCCACAGCGGCGACTACAGCTTCTCGCTCTCGGGCCTCAAGACGAGCGTCATCACCTACATCAACAACGAGAACCGCGCCGGGCGTCCCATCAACCTTCCCGACCTTGCGGCAAGCTTTGAGGCGGCGGTGATCGACGTGCAGGTGGCCAAGGCCCTGGAGGCCGTGGAGCAAACGGGCGCGAGCGACTTCTGCGTGGGCGGCGGCGTGGCTGCCAACCCGCAGCTGCGTGAGGCCTATGCCAAGAAGTTTGGCCGCCGCGGTGTGCGCGTGACGGTGCCGCCGCTCTCTGCCTGCACCGATAACGCCGCCATGATTGCGCTCGTGGCCAAGCGCAAGTTTGAGCTGGGCGAGCTCTCCGAGCTTGCCATGGATGCCGACCCAAGCATGAGCCTCTAACCCATCCGGGGCAGGTGCTGGCACCTGCCCCGTGCTGTGCGTGTGGGGAGCTTGCGGGTAGAATCTTG
>Cebus_capucinus_imitator_PRJNA485217_SSR012__coassemble_917_pt1 | contig 36295 bp, 31 predicted proteins | sample Cebus_capucinus_imitator_PRJNA485217_SSR012__metabat2_high_PE_006 | metagenome-assembled genome bin Cebus_capucinus_imitator_PRJNA485217_SSR012 | reverse complement strand
GAATGAGGGCAACGAGCTGCTCGTTTTCCATCTCGCGCCAGATGCGGTCGTAGCCCAAAAGGCAGCCAAAGACGGCAAGGCAGGTGTGAAGCGGGTTGAGGCAGGCAGTGACCTTCATGGTGTCGGCGCGCTCGGCCGTCTCGCGGTCGCACATGATAACGCCGCCTTCCTCGAGCGCGGGGCGACCATTGGGGAAGGAGTCCTCGATGACGAGGTAGTGCGCGGCCTCGGTGTTGGCAAAGCCGGCGAAGTGGGCACCGCTGGGGGCCGCAATGAGCTTGAGGTCCTCCCAGCCGCGCTCGGCGAGCACCTCCTCGGTCTCGGGAGAGGGGTTGGGGGTAATGCGGTCGATCATCGACCACGGGAAGGAGACGCGCTCCTCGTCTGAGACGTAGGCAACGAAGTCCTTGCCCACGTGGCCATGCTCGAGCCAGCCGTTGGCAATGGTGAGGATGGCCTCGCGGAAGCGGGCGCCATTCTGGGAGAAGTTGTCGGTGGAAACCATGGCAATGGGTGCGGCACCGGCGTTGAAGCGTGCCAGCAACAGGGCGCACACGATGCCCATGGAACTTGCGGCAGCCGCAGGGCCAGCCTCAAGCTCGGCGGCAACGTAGGGCAGGAGGCTGCCCGAGGCGTCACGCAGGCCGTAGCCCTTCTCGGTAATGGTGAAGGTGGCCATCTGCAGCTCCGGGCTCTCAAAGTAGCGCTTGGCGCGGGCGAGATCATCGGGGCGCTCGGCGTTGGCAAACACGCCGCCCGCTGTGCAGGCAAGCACGCGCTCGCTCAGCGTGCCGTCGGCATTCATTATCACCTGCAGCATGTCGTAGTTGTAGGGGGCATACACCTCGTCGAGCGTAAAGGGGCGGAACGTCTCGGCCACCACGACGCCGCGCGTGAGCAGGCCCTTGTCCGCAAGGTCTTGGGCAATCTGGGCGTGGAAGGCGCGGTAGAGGTTGCCTGCGCCAAAGTGAATCCACACCGGCTGCTCCATGCCGGCCTCCTTGAGCGCCTTCACGTCGTACGTGGGCAGGCAAACGCCGCGGGCCTCGAGCTCGGCGGCGCTGGCCTGCCAGTTCTTGAGAGTTGCCATAGGTCTCCTTTTGCTTGTGGCGACGAATAGAGCGCAGGCGCGCCCTTGGGGGCGACGCCAGACCGAGAGGTGCTCTCGTGCAACTGATATATTAGCTATTCGACAATCTCCTTTTTTGCTGACACGCAGTTTTCGCATCTATGATTCCGTGAGCGGTAGGTAGGCCACCATGAACGCTGCCTCAAGGCCAGGCTGAGCCCTCATCTCGGCATAATTGAGAAGAGTCGGCCTAGGGGCCCCAACGCCGAGCCTCGGGCACCTATAATGTGTGCGCTCAAGCGGGCACCTTCGCGCATATCCGAAAGGGCAGACACCATGGCGGCCACCGAATCACAGACCCTGCAAGACCAGGCGTATCAGACCCTGCGCCAGGCGATCATCTTCACAAAGCTCAAGCCCGGCGAGCGACTTGTTCCCAAGGAGCTCTGCGCCAAGCTCGACCTTGGCCGAACGCCTGTTCGCGAGGCCATCGTGCGCCTTCAGCAGGAGGGGCTTGTGCGCACGGTGCCCCAGAGCGGCACCTATGTGTCCAAGATCGATATGCATGCAGAGGAATGCGCCCGCTTCTCGCGTGAGCAACTCGAGAAGCAGGTTGCCGTGGAGTGCTGCGCCCGCGCCAGCGAGGATGACCTCGCACGCATCGACGACGTCATCTCCCAGCAAACCAAGGCCGTCTCCGAGCGCAACGAGCGCGCCTTCTTTGTCACCGACAACCTCATGCACGAGGCCATCTTTGAGATTGCTGACCGTCGCGAGGTATGGGACTGGCTGTCACTCACCAACGCTCACTTTGAGCGCTTCCGCTGGCTCTCTGCGATCACCACCGGCGTGGGTTGGAGCGAGGTCATGGAGCAGCACCACCAGATCCGCGATGCCATCGCCACCCACAACACCAACGAGATCTCCTACCTCGTCACCCTCCACCTCCACAAGGCACTCTCAGACAAGCAGGAGGTCATCCTCGCCCACCCCGAGTACTTCGAGGACGAGGACCGCGAGGAGATCCAGGGCTAGGAGCCGCCAGACATCGCTTGGTGCGGCTGCGCGTCACACGCCATACACAAACCGGTCAACTAGCACTAGCTCGCGATAAAACGTGAGTTGGGCAAAGTTTTTATTCGACACTTGACAAACCGGTTTACTACGCAGATGCTTACATTGTTCAGAAGCCGGATGTGCCCGTGCCGGGAAAGCCGACACCCAGACGCGGGCGCGTCTCCCACACGAGGAGGTTCGTATGGCCGAGCAGTACGCAGATCCCAACACCTTCAGCATGGACAGCTTCCGCCTTGACGGCAAGGTTGCCCTCGTCACCGGCGCCAGCTATGGCATCGGCTTTGCCATTGCCACGGCGTTTGCCAAGGCCGGCGCCAAGATCGCCTTCAACGACCTGTCCCAGGACAAGGTTGACGGTGCCATGAAGAACTACGCCAACAACGGCATCGACGCCAAGGGCTACGTTGCCAACGTCACCAGCGAGCAGGACATGGCCAAGCTGGTCGAGTCCATCAAGGCCGACTTTGGCACCACGCCCGACATCCTCGTCAACAACGCCGGCATCATCACCCGCACCCCCATGCTCGAGATGAGCGCCGACGAGTACCGCAAGGTCATCGATATCGACCTCGCCGGCCCGTTCATCTGCAGCAAGGCCGTGCTGCCCGGCATGATCGAGAAGGGCAGCGGCAAGATCATCAACATCTGCTCCATGATGAGCGAGCTTGGCCGCGAGACGGTTGCCGCCTACGCCGCCGCCAAGGGCGGCCTCAAGATGCTCACCCGCAACATCTGCTCTGAGTTTGGCGAGCACAACATCCAGTGCAACGGCATTGGCCCGGGCTACATCGCCACGCCGCAGACCGCTCCCCTGCGCGAGCCGCAGGCCGACGGTTCCATGCACCCGTTTGACTCCTTCATCCGTGCCAAGACGCCGGCCAACCGTTGGGGCACCCCCATCGACCTCATGGGCACCGCCGTCTTCCTCGCCTCCGAGGCCTCGAGCTTCGTCAACGGCCAGGTCATCTACGTCGACGGCGGCATCCTCGCCTACATCGGCAAGCAGCCGAAGTAACCCCTCCCCTCGCATCCCCGAAAGGAACTCGCATGAAGATCGCCCTTATCAACGAGAACAGCCAGAACGGCAAGAACCCCATGATCGAGGCCGCCCTTAAGAAGGTTGTCGAGCCCATGGGCCACACGGTCTACAACTACGGCATGTATGCCGAGGAGGGCTCCGCTCCCCTCACCTACGTGCAGAACGGCATCCTTGCCGCCATCCTGCTGAACTCCGGCGCCGCTGACTATGTGGTCACCGGCTGCGGCACGGGCGAGGGCGCCATGCTCGCCTGCAACAGCTTCCCCGGCGTGCTCTGCGGCCACGTTGAGGATCCCCTCGACGCCTACACCTTTGCCCAGGTCAACGATGGCAACTGCGTCTCCATGCCGTTTGCCCTCAAGCAGGGCTGGGGCGCCGAGCTCAACCTCGAGTACACCTTCGAGAAGCTCTTTGGCTTTGGCTCCGGCAACGGCTACCCCGCCGAGCGCGTCGAGCCCGAGCAGCGCAACAAGAAGATCCTCGACGGCGTTCGTGCCGTTGCCTTCAAGCCGCTCACCGAGATCCTCGACGGCCTTGACCAGGACCTGCTGAAGGGCGCCCTTGCCGGCGAGCACTTCCAGGAGCTCTTCTTTGCCAACGCCTGCGATGAGACCCTCATCGCCAAGGTCAAGGAGATCCTGGGCTGCTAAGCTGTGCCGCCCTATGCGGCTTTGCGCTTTGCAAAGGGCTGTGACACGCTGGGGCTCGTCCGTGACGAACGGGCGGGCCCCTTTTTCTGCGCCCGCTCGGCGCAGGCTGCTCGGGAGCCTTGCCTAACCCGCTCGGTATAGCGCGCACAACCCCCGCCGTCGCGCCCTTGCCCGCTTAACTGGTTTAGCGCAGAAGCCCTGCTACAGCGCGTTTGGCAGTAGTAAACTGCTTGTACATACGATTACTGACCGACCTTGGGAGCCCCATGGCAGCCACCACAAAGAAGCGCACCACCATCAGCGACATCGCCGCCATGGCAGGCACCTCCAAGACAACGGTCTCCTTTTACCTCAACGGCAAGACCGAGCGCATGGGCGCCGACACCCAAGAGCGCATCAGGGCGGCCATCCAGGCAACCGGCTACGCCCCCTCCCCGCTCGCTCGCGGCATGAACGCCAAGAACACGCAGCTCATAGGTGTCATCATCGGAGATATCACCCACGCCTTCTCAAACCTCATCGTCAAGGGCATCGAGCAGGTTGCCGCAGAGGCCGGCTTCCGCGTGCTCGTGAGCAGCTCCAACCGCAATCGCGCAGACGAGCGTGCCTATATCGACCGCCTGCTCTCCGTGGGCGTTGACGGGTTTATCGTGCAGCCCACCGCCCAGTTCAAGGAGATCTCCAAGGTCATTGAGGACGCGGGCAAGCAGCTCGTGTTCTTTGACTCCAAGTTCTACGACTTCAACTGCAACTGGGTTAAGACCAACAACTACGAGGCAACCTTCCGCACCGTCACGGAATGCGCCACCCGAGGTTACAAGCGCTTCTTGCTCGTTGCCGCGCCTCCCCAGCTGCTGAGCTCGCGCATTGAGCGCACGAGCGGCTTTGTGGACGCCCTCGAGGCACTGGGGGCCGAGTTCACGCAGTTTGACATCGAGAACGACACGGTAGACACCTGCGCCCTCCAGGAGTTTTTGCGTAGCAACATCGACGGCGAGACACCCACGCTCGTGTTTGCCCCCAACTGCTGGGCCCTCCCCGACATCTACGTTGCCATGCGCGAGTTTTACCCGCTCATGCCCGAGCGCGTGGGCCTTCTGGGCTTTGACAACCCCGAGTGGACAAGCGTTGCCAGCCCCAGCGTATCCACCATCATGCAGCCTGCCCTCGAGGAGGGCGCGCAGGCCTGCACCATTCTGCTCGACCTCATCGCAGGCAAGGGCGAGGTAGACCCCCATCAAATCCTGAGCTGCGACGTTAGGTGGGGAGCCACTACACTGTAGCGGCCGGGATGGCGCCAGCGGCCCTCTGCGCCCCATGCGGCATGCCTGCCGTGTAGGCGTGAATACGGGAGGTGTGCGATACAAAACGCCCGCCGGCACAAAGCCAGCGGGCGTGCAGCAGCGCAACGTGCACCGGAGCCTGGGCCTTACGCCTTGGGCTTCTGCGCCTCGTCCATCTCGGCAACAAACTCGTCCTTAGACTTGCCGTCCTCGGGGCGCTCAAGCTGCGGGATCAGGTCAACGTAGCTGTTCTCCGGCGCAAACTTGTGATGAGACTTCTTGGAGTACATCTTCACCGCGCCAGCCGTCTTGTTCACGGCCTGGAGCGTGCCGGCACCGGCCACGCAGCCGCCCGGGCAGGCCATGCCCTCGAGCAGATAGCCGTCGTACTTGCCCTTCACGGCCATCTTCATCATCTTACGGCACTCGTCGAGGCCCTCGGCGTTCATCACGTTGACCTCGCGGTCGGGGTACTTCTGCTTGATGGCGTTGACCACAGACTGCGCCACGCCACCGGCAACGGCAAATCCACGGCCGTCGGCGCTCGCGACCTCAAAGTCGCCGCCCTCGCCCTCGAGCTTGGTGTAGTCGATGCCCTTGGCCTCCATCATGCCCGCCATCTCCTCGAAGGTGAGCACGAAGTCGACCTCGCTCTTGACGCTCTTGCGCATGGCCTCGAGCTTCTTGGCAGAGCACGGACCCACAAAGACGATCTTGGCGTTGGGGTGCTGCTTGCGGATGAGGCGCGCCGTGAGCGTCATGGGCGTGAGGGCCATCGAGACGCAGTTGGCGTGCTCGGGGAACTCCTTCTTGGCCATGACCGACCACGCCGGGCAGCACGAGGTGCCCATGAACGGGATCTTGGCGGGAACCTCCTCGAGGAAGTCCTCGGCCTCCTGCACGGTGCAGAGGTCGGCGCCAAGCGCCACCTCCTCCATGCCTGAGAAGCCCAGCTCCTTGAAGGCCTGGCGCAGCTTGTCGACGTTGCCCTTGCCGCCAAACTGGCCCACGAACGCAGGCGCCACCTCGGCGATGACCTCCTCGTCGGAGGTGATGGCCTTGATGACCTGGAAGATCTGGCTCTTGTCGGCGATGGCGCCAAACGGACAGTTCACGAGGCACTGGCCGCAGCTCACGCACTTCTCGTAGTCGATCTTGGCGCGACCCTGCTCGTCGGAGCCAATGGCGTTCATGCCGCAGGCCTCGGCGCACGGACGTACGTGGTGGTGAATGGCGTGGTAGGGGCACACCTGGGCGCAGCGGCCACACTTGATGCACTTCTCGTGGTCGATGAAGGCCTTCTTGTTCTTGAACGAGATGGCGCCCTTGGGGCAGATCTCGCGGCAGGGGTGGGCGAGGCAGCCCTGGCAGGCGTCGGGCATCACGCGGTAGACGTTGTCCTCGCAGGAGTTGCACGCAAAGCTGATGATGTTGATCAGCGGCGGCTCATAGTAGGTCTCGGGCTTGGCAGCCTCGGCCACGCCCTCGGAGAGCTTGACCGGCTTGTCAACGTCTTGCAGCGGCAGGCCCATGGCAAGGCGGATGCGCTCGCCCACGATGGCACGCTCAATGAAGATGCTCTCGCGATACGTTGCCTGGTCGCCCGGGAGAATCTTGTAGGGCAGCTCGTCGACCCAGCCAAAGTCAGAGCTGTCGTCGGTGTAGGCAAGGTTGGCTACCTCACGAAACACCGTCCTGCGAATCTGCGTGAGGTTGGTGTAGACACCTCGCATGGTTCCCGCCATGAATGGCTCCTCTCCTGATGCGCTTGCGCGCTCCCCTTTGCGACGCGCATGCGCGCCACCCAAAAACCCGCACGGTCCCCACCGCACGGGCACGAGGCGGCATGCTCCGCCACTCCAGACGGGGCAAGCCCCGTCTAATCTTCGTTTCCCTATGGTAACAGGCAAAGGGCGTCTCTTGGGGCGTCAGCGGCGTGTCGTCGCTGTCTCCGGCGCAAAGAATGGCTCAAAACGCGCCGGATAGGGCGCCTCGATGGCCACGAGCTCCCCCGTTTGCGGATGCGTGAAGACCTCACGCCAGGCATGGAGCATGAGCGTGGCCCCAGGACGGCGATCGGCCGGGACGCCATAGAGGGCGTCTCCCACGATGGGATGGCCCGCGTGTGCCAGGTGCACGCGAATCTGGTGCTTGCGCCCCGTCTTGAGCTCGAGTTCGAGCAGGGAGGTGGCCCGGGCACGCGCGCCTGTGCTCGCCAGCTTGCGCACGAGCGTGACGGCGGGCTTTGCCCCAGGGGTTGGCGCCGCGCGCATGCGCCGCGCGTCATGGCGGTCACGCGCGAGCGGCACGTCAATGCGCCGCAGCTCAGGTGCCACATTGCCGCGCACAACGGCGAGATAGCGCTTGCTTATGCCCTCATGCGCCGCCACGAGCGCGTCGAGGGCGGGCTGGACGGCCTTGCGCTTGGAGAAGAGCACCACGCCCGTGGTGTCCACGTCGAGGCGCTGCACCGCCTGGAGCGCCGAGGCGGCCTCGGCCTCCCCCGTCGCACGCAGGTACTCGCGCACCGCGTCCGTCAGCGTGGCCGCGCCCGTGCCGTCGCCGTGCACCAGCACGCCCGCCGGCTTGTCCACCGCCAGCAGCCACTCGTCCTCAAAGAGCACCTCAAACTCGTCAGGTGTCAACTTCATTCCCCACCCCCTAGCTGCCCTCCGCCCTCTGTTGCCGAAGCACGACGCGCCTCGCCGCGCCCCGCCGCACCTCGCCGCTTCATTCGCGTAGCGTATACGGACGTTTCTCGGCCAAATCGGAGCCTCAAACGTCCAAATATGCTACGCGAATGAAATGAGGCGACGCAAGCACGCCATACGCGCGCATGCCGCGCGCAACAAAGAGGGAGGCACCCTCTCGGGCGCCTCCCCAAACGGCACGTCTGGTCGCGACACCAAGCGGCTTACGACAGGATGGCCTCGGCGGCCTCCCGGAGCTTGGCGCGAACGGCATCGGACTCGGCGCGGGTTGCGCCCTTGGAGAACAGGTAGGCCTTGACCTTGGGCTCGGTGCCGGACGGACGGAAGATGACCTTGTTGTCGTCCTCGAGGCGGTACTCGATGACGTTGGCAGAGGGCAGCGTCTGCGCGCCCTCCTTCTGAAGGCCCGCCACGCGCGGCATCTCGGCGCCGGTCTTGTAGTCGGTCACGCCAACCACCTTGTAGCCGGCGATCTCGGCGAGCGGCTCGTTGCGCAGGCCGTCCATGATGCCGGCCATCTTGGCCGCGCCCTCGGCGCCCGGGAACGAGGCGTTGACGGTGCCGTTGAGGTAGTAGCCGTACTTCTGGTACAGGGCGTCCATGGCCTCGTAGAGGTCCATGCCCCTTGCGGCGTAGTAGCTGGCCATCTCGACGCACAGCATGGTGGCGACGATGGCGTCCTTGTCGCGGGCGTGGGTGCCCACGAGGTAGCCGTAGGACTCCTCGAAGCCCATGAGGAAGCGGCCCTCCTCGCCGGCGTCCTTGAGCTGGTCGATCTGGTCGCCGATGTACTTGAAGCCGGTGAGCACGCGGCGCATCTCAAAGCCCCAGTCACGGGCGAGGGCGTCGGGCATGCTCGAGGAGACGATGGTGGAGACGGCAACCTTGGCGGCCACGTCCTCGCCGTTGTCGCGCGCCATGGTGGCGAGCCAGTCCATCAAAAGGACGCCCATCTCGTTGCCGGAGAGCAGCACGTAGCCGCCGTCGTGCGGGATGGCCGTGCCCATGCGGTCGGCGTCGGGGTCGGTGGCGACAAGCAGGTTGGGCTTGACCTCGTCGGCGAGCTTGAGGCCCAGCTCGAGCGCCTCACGGAACTCGGGGTTGGGGTACTGGCAGGTCGGGAAGTTGCCGTCGGGCTCGGCCTGCTCGGGAACCACGGTGACGTTGTTGACGCCGATCTCCTTGAGGATGCGCGTCACGCACTCCATGCCGGTGCCGTTAAGCGGGGTATAGACGACGGAGTAGTCGTCGCCGGCCGTGAAGCCCGGGACGCTCACCTTCTTGATGCTCTCGATGAAGGAGTCGAGCACCTCCTCGGGCGTCCACTCGATGAGGCCCTTCTCGAGGCCCTCCTCAAAGTCCATGACCTTGACGCCAAACGGGTCTGCCTTGGCGATGTTGGCAGAGATCTCGGCCGCGGCCTCGTCGGTGATCTGGCCGCCGTTGTCGTTGTAGACCTTGTAGCCGTTGTAGGGCGCCGGGTTGTGGGAGGCGGTAAGCACGATGCCGGCCGAGGTGTGCAGGTGACGCACGGCAAACGACAGCGTGGGGACCGGCTCGATGCGCGGGTAGACGTAGACGTGGATGCCGTTGGCGGCAAGCACGCCGGCGGCCACGCGCTGGAAGTCCTCGCCCTTAAGGCGCGAGTCGCGGGCAAGAGCCAAGGTGGGGTTCTCGTAGTGGGCGTTGAGGTAGTCGGCGACGCCCTGCGTGGCCTGCGCCACCACGTAGACGTTCATGCGGTTGGTGCCCACGCCCAGCGTGCCGCGAAGGCCGGCCGTGCCAAAGGCAAGGCTGCGGTAGAACGCGTCAAAGAGCTTGTCGTCGTCGGCGGCAATAAGCTCGTCGAGCTCGGCGGCGAGGTCTGCCTCGGTGACGTTGGCCTTCCAGGTTGCGACAACGTCGGTGATCTTATCGTCCATGATTCCCCCTCGTCCGCACGCCCGCAGCCGCGGGCGGCATCCAGCGCACGTGCGCCTTGGTCCTCGGCGGAACGGATGCTGCCGCAAGCAAAGCCGGCACGCAGGCATTCGCAAACCGCACATAACAGCCTTAGTGTAGCGAGGCTGACTTATGAGTTTGCCGAGGGATGGCGGCAATCCGGCAGACGGTGGGGCGGCCGTGCGGAGACGCGGCGTTCGGCACGCACGGACAGCGCAAGTTTTCGGCGAACGGCAGGGTGCAGGCCTGCGGCGAGCTGCCGTCTGCAAGGAGCGGGCTTGCAGCGAGCTGCCGTTTACATGAAGAGTGGCAGAGCCATGGCATAGTAGAAGGCCATCGATTTTGAAAGGAGGAGCCGCCATGCGCCTTGTGAGCACCGCACTCGCCGCCATCACGTTTGTGGGCGTGGGCGCAAGGCTCCTGCCCCTTGGGCTCTCGGCGCTGCCGGGCCTTGCGGTCGTGGTCTCGGCAACGCCGTGGTATGCCCTCACGGCCGCAGCCGCGCTCGTGCTCACGCTTGCAGGCGGCGGCAGGCGCCCCAGGCGCAAGCGCATGCGGCGACGGGCCTGCACCCTCGCCCTGTGCGCCTGCCTCGCGCTCGAGCTTACGTGGCAAGCCCCCTTCTTCTCGCACGCGTTCGCCCAGGCAGGCGGCGCATCCGGCAGCGCAGCCGCCGCGGGCGAGACTGCTGGCGCCGCGACCCTGCGCGTCATGACCTGCAACGTCTACAAGGGAGCCGCCGACCCCGCCCAGATCGTGGAGCTCGTGCGCTCCGAGGGCGTGCAGGTGCTCACGCTGCAAGAGACCACCAAAGACTTCGTTGCGCAGCTTGAGGCGCTCGGCTTGGACGAGCTGCTCCCCTACTCCGAGCGCTCCTCTTCTGATGGCGTGTACGGCAACGGCGTGTGGAGCGCGCTGCCGCTTGCCAACACCGCCTCAGACGACATTGGCTCGAGCGCCTCGGCCATGCCCGCAGGAACCGTCACCGTAAGCGACGGCACGGCAAGCTACAACCTGCGCTTTGTCTCCGTGCACACCTGCGCCCCCGTTGCCGGCTACTGGGACCTGTGGCGCAAGAGCATCGAGGAGATCGGCGTGGTGCGCAGCCGCCTTGCCGAGGACGCGAGCACGCGCTACGTGCTCATGGGCGACTTCAACGCCACCTACGACCACGCGCCCTTCCGCGCCATGCTCGGCTCCACCCTCACCGACGCCGCGCGTCAGGCAGGCGAGGGGCTCACCTTCTCTTGGCCCACCAACCAGCTGGTGCCTGCGTTTTGCGGCATCGACCACGTGGTGGTGAGTCCCGGCATCACGGCGAGCGCGCTCAGGGCGCACCGCGTTTCCGGATCAGACCACGCGGCGCTCGTGGCCACGCTCACCATCTCGCAGTAAGGCGCACGGCGCCGCGCCAGCCCTACAGGTCGTAGCGCGTCAGGATCTCCTGCGGAATGAGGCGCTTGCTCGTTATCACCACGCGCACGTAGTCACGCACGTCCTCGGGAAGCTCGGCCACAAACTCGTCGAGCCCATCAAACGACACACCCTCCTGCGCCGTCTGCTCGTTTTCGAGCGGGTCGGCAAAGCGCGCCTGCGCCTTGCGCACCATCGCCGCGTAGGCCGCCACAAAGGGCCTGAGCGCAAACTTGCCCTCGGCAATCCTGCGCAGGCGGTCATAGATCTGCAGGCCCGCACGGTCGATGTCTCCCCAGTACAGCACCTCAATGTCGTCACAGGCAAGCGAGTGCAAAAACTCGGAGAGCCTGCGCTCGTCGTCAATGAGATACCCGCTGCCAAAGACAACGCCGTCCACGTGCTCGCCCAGGATGAGGTGGCGATCCTCCTCGTACATGAGGGCGCGAATGGCCACCCACGGGTCGAGGTTTTCAGAGATCACGAGGCGCATGTGCGCCCGGCGGTGCGGAATGTGATGCAAGAGGCTCAGCTTGGTCTGCGGGCGCACGTTCACGATGTCGCGCAGGCCCATGCGCTCAAGCAGCTTGCGGCCATCGCCGTCGTTCTCGAGGAACTTCTCGTCGGCAAAGACCTCGTAGGCAAGCTCGCGGCTGGTGAGCCGGCCGTCGCCCAGCTGCATCTTGTTCTCAAGTGCGGCGCTCAGCGCGCGCAGCTTGTCGCCATAGAGCACAAAGGCATCGGGGAACGACAGCAACCAGCCGTTCAGCCACAGGCGCGGGTCAAGGTCGAGGATCTGGCGGCGCACCTCGGTTGCCTCGGGCGTGTGGCGCGGCTCGCGCGACACGTCTGCAAGCACGCGGGGGCCAGACTTGATGAGGCGCTTGGGCTCGTTGGCAGCAGGCTCTGCCACCACGGCGGAGGTGCCCTTCTTGGCAAGCTCGGCCTTGCGCGGCGGCTGAGGTGCCTTCTGCGCCGCCTTTGCCTTGGATCCGGCCTTGGGCTTTGCGGCCTGCCTGGCCTCGCCCGACGCCTCGTGCGAGGGCTGGGGCACGGCCTTGTCCGAGGACGGCTCTCGCGCCGGGGCCACAGCGGTCGCAGCGTCCGGCTGCACATCGAGGGCGTCTGTCTGCTTTCGGCGCGCAAACAGCCGCTGGGCAAACGCCAGCGGGTTTGCCTTTGCGTGCGACTCGGCCTCGAGCGGCACCGCGGGCGCGGCCGGCATCTCGGGCGCACACCCGGCAGAGGAAGCAGCCGGGGCCTCCTTTGGCGCCGTCTGCGCCTTGGCGCGCCTGGGCTTGGGCGCCGTGGAGGGCTTGGGAGCCTCTGTCACGGGGCCAGAAGCCGCCGAGGTCGAGGGCTTTGCGCCCTCCTCCGCGAGCCTGGACGCGGCCGAGGCGTGGGGCGCAGCAGCGGGCGTGTCCTCGGCACCAGCCTGAGCGGTGCCCTCCACCGCCCCATCATCCTCAAGGCGCGCGGCGGCAGACATGTGCTTGGGACGGCGCCTCTTGCCCTCCGGCTTGGATGCCCTGCCGCCACGGTCTCCGGGCTTGCGCCTGGGAGCCGCCTCGCCCTCGGACACGGCAGGAGCCTCGGGCTCCTCGGCAGGCACCTCGGCCTCCGCCAACGCATCGGGAGCGAGGCGCTCGTCCCGCGCATCCCCCACAGCAGGCTCGCCCTCGCTAACAAACTCCTCGCGAGAGGCGTCTGCAGCGATGTCGCTTGCGGAGGGCGCCTCGGGATCTGCCTTCTTCTGCGGCAGCGCCAAGATATAGGTGGCGTCTTTGCCCTCGCCCTGCTCCAGCACCAAAATGCCCGCGTCTTTGAGCGCGCGGCGCGCCTTGGGCCCCGCGCACCCATAGTTCACGAGCACCGAGTCAACGTCTTTGTCTGTCAGGGAATCCTTGCGCAGGCGCACAAGCCCGCTCGAAATACCGCTCGCGTTGCTGCGAATGGGCCCATAGGTCATCTTGCCCAAGGCCTTCGACAGCCTAATGAGCATCTGCTGCTCTTCAACGGTGAGCTTTTTTGCCACAACTACCTCACTTTGCTTCGTGGCCGGGTGCCGCGCCTGCACGTCTTGCCTACGCGCCCAGCTCGCTCGGCCAGACACAAGCCCAGCCGCCGCTCTAGGATACCCCGTGCCGCGCCAGGCTATATACTTCCAAGCCAAACAATGTGCCCTGCCTTCCATATGCCCGCTTTGCTCGCCGTTACCCACAGCTCACGGAGTGATCATGATTATCAGGCTCGCAACATCCACAGACCTCGCCGCCCTCAACGACATCTACGCCGCCGCACGGCGCTACATGGCACAGAGCGGCAACCCCAGCCAGTGGGGCACCACCAAGCCCACCGCAGAAGAGATTGCACGCACCGTTGAGCAGGGCGTGTGCTATGTGGGTTGCATGGATGCCGAGGAGTGCCAGAGCGAGGGCGAGGGCGCGCGCCCGTGCTGCGCCTTCACCCTCTACGATGTAGATGACCCCACCTACCAGCACATATATGAGGGCGCGTGGCCCAACAGCGAGGCGTATGCCACCATACACCGCGTTGCCAGCGACGGCCGCGCCCACGGCGTGTTTGGCTCCATCGTGGCCTTTGCCACCCAGTACGCCCGCGAGCGCGGCATGCGCAACATCCGCATCGACACCCACGAAGATAACCGCACCATGCAGCACCTCGTCACCAAGGCAGGCTTTGCCTGGTGCGGCATCATCCACCTCGCCAACGGAGACCCCCGCCTCGCCTACCAACTCACCCTCAGCTAGCCCCAAGCGCGAGCGCAGCGCGCGGCGCTACTCGCTACGCAGCGCCTCAACCGGGTCGCGGCGGCTGGCACTGCCGCTCGGAATGAGACCCGCAAGCACCGTGAGCCCCACCGATATGAGAATGAGCACCACAGCCGAGCTCACGGGCAGGCGCATGATGTTGGGCACGTTATACGCCGAAAGCACCCAGGCGTTCACCGGGAACGACACCAGCACCACCACGGCAATGGCAAACACGCCGGCAATCAGGCCCTCGATAAAGGTCTCGGCATTGAACACGTTGGCAACGTTGCGCTTGGAAGCGCCCATGGCGCGCAGGATGCCAATCTCCTTTTTGCGCTCGAGCACGCTGATGTAGGTGATGATGCCAATCATGATGGAGCTCACCACCAAAGAGATGCTCACGAAGGCAATGAGCACGAGCGAGATCATGTTGATGATGTCGGTGACGCTGCCCATGATGACGCCCATGTAGTCGGTATAGGAGATAACCTGCTCGTCGCGGCCCTCGGTGCGCATCCGCTCGTTATAGGAGTCGATGTGGGAGAGCACGCGCTCCTTGGCCTCAAAGTCGCACGGGTAGATCTTGATGGACTGGGGGTCTTCCTCGTTGGCATACCCCAAGGTAGAGAGGTTGTTGTCGTACGTGAGGCGGCTCGCGTTGGCGTAGCTCGTCATGAGCGAGCCCAAATCTTCTGCCGTCATGTTGAAGTGGATGGCACGGGCAAACGCACTTGCGTCGACCGAGAAGGCATTGCTCATGTTGGCGGCGAGCTGGCCAGACGCAAGGTTCTGGGCAAAGGAGCCCATGGACGCCTCAAGCGCGCCCTTGAGCTGCGACGATATGGCCTCGCTCACGCTTGCGCCCACCTCCTCGGCAACGCTTGCCACCACGCGCTGGAGGTAGGGCGCCAGCTCGTCTCGCACGTATCCGCCCACCACCTGCTCAAAGCGCTCGCGCACGGGCTGGCCGGCAACCGCGTCGGCCTGCCTGAGCAGCGCCTGGGTCTCGTCGAGCTCCACATAGCGCCCAAACAGGTCATAGAGCTTCTGGGCAAAGGCTGGGTCGTCCATGGAGAGGTCGCCGCCGTTCTCGCCCAGCCACGCAATAAAGCCCCGTGTGAACTCGTTGCCCAGACGCAGCACCTCCTGCGTCTGCTCGGCGTCGAGCGGAGGGTCGCTCACGAGACCGTCGAGGATGGCGCCGAGGTTGGGCGTGGGCGCCCCCTCAAGCACGCTCGTAAGGTCGAGACCCGAGAGGGCGCCCGTGAGGTCGATGTTCACGCTGCCCGTGTCGAAGCCCGAGAAGTCAAAGCCGCCCAGGTCGAGCCCGGCGCTCATCGCCGAGGCGTCAAAGCTAAACGCGTGCCTGATGCCCGCCTCGTCCACCGAGAACAGGCTCGACATGTCCACGCCCTGCTTGCTCTCGCTCTGCAGCTCATCAAACGTTTTGCCTGTGAACACGTCCACATCGGGGCTGGCCAGCTGCTGCCTTACGATCTCGGAGCTTGCGGCGCGCTCCATGAGCTCCGTCGTGAGGCCATGGGTATAGGCCACGCCCTGGGAGAGCGAGGTGGCGCTTGAGGTGCCGTTGGGCTTCACCACGCCCACGATCTTGAGGTCGAGGCCCGAGGCCACGGCGCTCGCCATAAAGTCCTCGTCATCAGACATGTCTGTCCAGCCACCGGTCTGATCGTTTTTGCGGTAGCAGTCCGAGGGGCTCAGCACCTTAAAGCGCGTGTTGAGGGCGTCGTCATAGGTAAGGCTCACGTCAGTCTCGGGCACCTCAACGGAGCCGTCTGCGCTCATGGTGCTCTCAACCAGGCTGTTGAGCTCGTCGATGTCGAGCACACCCATGCTGTAGAGGGTATAGTCGCTCACCTTGCCCGAGCGGCTCAGCACGAGCACCGCCTCGTCGGCCGCCTCCGCCCAGCGACCCGCCACCACGTCATACTGGCCGCTCAGCAGCGCCTGGTCGTCGATCATCTCGTTGAAGGCGGAGGAGCCCGTCATCATGGTTCCGGCCATGGCGCCGCTCGAGGCGCCGCCGCTCATGGCCGTGGTCATGGAGTTGGGACTCAGCTGCACAGGGGCGCCGGAGCCCTCCTCCCCCGCATCGCTCGCCGTCGCGCCCTGGGCCTTGAACACCATGGGCTCGATGCCGTAGCCATATTGGATGGCGTTGACGTCCTCCCCCATGCCGTCACCGCCCTCGTCCAAGAACTCCTTGAGGCTCGTCATGTCGTTGGATTTCACGCTGGCAAACATGTCCTTGAGGATGGTTGCCTCGGGGATCGCGCCAGACCCCTCCTGCCCAGAGTCGCCCCGCGCGTCCGCCGCGCCCGAGCCGGCCGAGCCTTCAGCTGCCGCATCCTCCTCGTCGTTGCCGCCCAGCATGCCCGAGAGATCGTAGCTCTGCTTGGCGATGGAGAGCGGATAGCTCGAGAGCGTGTCCTCCTCAACCTGCTTGATGTAGCCATTCACGCCGTTAGAAAGCGCCAAGATGGCCGCAATGCCGATAATGCCAATGGAGCCCGCGAAGGCCGTCATGATGGTGCGGCCCTTCTTGGTCATGAGGTTGTTGGCCGAAAGCGAGAGCGCCGTGAGAAAGCTCATCGACGAGCGACGCTTGGGCGCGCCCGTCTTCTCTGCGCGTGCCTCGCAGGCAAGCTCCTGCTCTGTCAAGGGGCGCGAGTCGTCCACGATGCGGCCGTCTTTGATGCGCACGATGCGCGACGCATAGTCCTGCGCAAGCTGCGGGTTATGCGTCACCATAATCACGAGCCGCTCGCGCGCCACCTCGGCCAGGATGTTCATCACCTGGATCCCCGTCTCGGTATCGAGGGCTCCGGTGGGCTCGTCGGCCAGCACGATCTCGGGGTCGTTCACGAGGGCGCGGGCAATGGCCACGCGCTGCATCTGCCCGCCTGAGAGCTGGGCCGGGCGCTTGTTCACATGCTCGCCCAGCCCCACGCGCTCAAGGGCGGCCCGGGCGCGGCGGGTTCGCTCCTCGCGCCCCACGCCCGCCAGCGTAAGCGCAAGCTCCACGTTGGCCAGGATGGTCTGGTGCGGAATGAGGTTGTAGCTCTGGAAGATGAAGCCGATGCGATGGTTGCGGTAGGTGTCCCAGTCTGCGTCAGCATAGTCTTTGGTGGAGACGCCATTGACCACGATGTCACCCGAATCCGCGTGGTCAAAGCCGCCAAGGATGTTAAGGAAGGTGGTCTTGCCCGAGCCCGAGGGGCCCAGCACCGCCACAAACTCGCTCCCCCTAAACGTAATGGAGACTCCGTCCAGCGCCCGCTGCACGAAGTCTCCCGTCTTGTACGACTTGGTAATGCCCTTGATCTCTATCATGCGACCCTCGCGATGTGGGAGCGCGGCAGCCCAGCCGCCGCGCCCCGTTGATACCTAACAGTATTAGATAGGTATCGTATTCCCAAAGGCTCCGCATGTATACCGCAGATAGTGCGGGTTTGGGCGAGTTTTCTTCGCGAGCGCCGGCCAAGAAGCCGCACCCCCTTGGGCCCAGAAGGCGCGCCAGCTAGCGATAGAGCGGCAGCTGGCCCGTCACAGGCGAGATGGCCTCAACCTCCATCGGGGCAAACCCCACGCAGGTCCAGCGGCTTCCCGTCTCGTCGGGCATAAGCTCGGTGTGGCAGGCGTCGCGGATGCAGAAGAAGTCGAGGCCCTCCATAAGGCCGCGACCCTCGGCCCGGCTCACGAGCGCCGCCAGGGCCCGCTCGCCATCAACCGCCAGCACAATCTTGGCCTCGCCCTGGCGCACCCACTCGGCGAGCACGCCGGCATCGACGGCAGTTCGCGCGAGGCTGCCTCCCCACTCCAGGGCAATGGGGCCCGTTGCCGGGTCGCCCTCAACGTAGCGCTGCGTGCCGGCAAGCAGCGGAGCCACGCTCGCATGGGCCACCTGGGCGGCAAGCTTGCCCGCGCTCATGCCCAGCGAGCGGTCAACCACAATGTACTGGCGCACCTGCGGCCGTGGCTCGTCCTTGCGCGCGAGCGCGTCTGCCTGGGGCAGGCGCTCATGCGTGGGCACACCCCTCTCTGCGCAAACGGCCATGGCGCTACGCCTCCTCGGCCGAGGCGCTCGCGCCAGAGCCCGCGCCCTGCGCCACCGCAAACTTGGCAACGAGGCGCTCGAGCACGTCCACCATGGCCTCAAGCGCGTACACCGGGATGAACTCGTGCACGCCATGGAAGTTGTAGCCGCCCGTGGGCAGGTTGGGGCACGGCAGGCCGCGGAAGGTGAGCTGGGCGCCGTCCGTGCCGCCACGCACCGGCACCGCTCGGACCTCCATGCCGCACTCCTCCATGGCGGCAAAGGCGTGGTCACGGAGGAACCCAAGGTTGACCAGGTGCTCGGCCATGTTGCGATACTGCTCGGTAATCTCCAGTTCAATGGTGCCGTCGCCGTAGCGGGCGTTGAGGAAGGCGGCAACGTCGCACAGGAGCTGCTCGCGCGCCGCAAAGCGCTTGGCGTCAAAGTCGCGCACGATGTAGGAGAGCGTTGCCTCGAGCGCGGTACCCGAGACCTCGAGCGGGTGAAAGAAGCCCTCGTAGCCCTCGGTGTGCTCGGGGCGCTCGGTCGCCGGAAGCAGGGAGTCAAACTCGCCCAGCAGCGTGATGGCGTTCACCATGACGTTCTTGGCGCTGCCGGGGTGCACCGCCACGCCGTGAGCCGTAACGCGCGCGGCGCTCGCCGAGAAGCACTCGTAGTTGAACTCGCCCAAAGCCTCGCCGTCAACGGTGTAGGCCCACTCGGCGCCAAAGGCGTCGAGGTCGAGCAGGCTGGCGCCGTGGCCAATCTCCTCGTCGGGCACAAAGGCAATCTTGAGCGTGGGGTGGGCAAGCGCAGGCTCGGGCGCAGAGGCGTCCTGCGAAAGGCGAGCCACAAGCGCCATGATCTCGGCCACGCCGGCCTTGTCGTCTGCGCCGAGCAGGGTCGAGCCATCGGAGCACACGATGTCCTGGCCCACGAGCTTGGCCAAGTCGGGCAGCTTCTCGGGCGTGGTCTCCACGCGAACGCCGTCCACCTCGCCCGCCACGAGCGCCCCGCCCTCGTAGTGGACGATGTGCGGCTTCACGCCCGAGGCGGGGGCGTCGTAGGAGGTGTCGATGTGGGCGATGAGGCCAAGCGCGGGCAGGCTCTCGGCGCCCTTGCTCGCGGGAAGCGTCGCCGTGACGTAGGCATGCTCGTTGGCGGCGGCGTCCGCGCAGCCCAGCTCGCGGAGCTCCCCTGCGAGCATGCGCGCCAGCTCGTGCTGGCAGGCGGTGGAGGGCGTCTGCTGCTCGTTGTGGGGGTCGGACTGGGTGTCAACCTGCACGTAGCGCAAGAAGCGCTCGAGCACGTCGGAAGGCTTGGGGGTATAGCTCATGATGACCTCGCATTTCGTAGGTTCTCGCTGCCGCGCGCACGCCCACGATCACGGCTGCTGCCACGGCACTCCGTCTGACTATACCCCCAACGCCGCCGCCCAACCCTCCCGCAATCCGTCGCACGCAACCATCGGCCCTGACTGCCCGTGCCCATCACCCCTCGCCCGACACGCTTTGTATGCAAGCGTGCATAATGCATGCGTGCATACAAACCAACAACGACACCCAGCAGCCGATTCCTGAGGAGATGGCAATGAAGACCATTCGCGTGGCAGCCGCCATTATTCGCAATGACGATAAGATCCTTGCAGTTCAGAGAGGCTATGGCGAGTTTAAGGGAGGATGGGAATTCCCAGGCGGCAAGCTTGAGCCCGAGGAATCCGCTGCCGACGCCTGCATACGCGAGATTCAAGAGGAGCTGTCCGTCACCATCGCCAGCCTCGAACATGTCCATACGGTCGAGTACGACTACCCGAGTTTTCACCTCAGCATGGAATGCTTCTTCTGCCAAATCGCAGAAGGAACAATTCACGATCACGAGCATGAAAACCTACGCTGGCTCACTAAAGATGAGCTCAATGACGTGGCTTGGCTTCCCGCAGACAAAGGAATCATCCCCACGCTCAAAAAGCTTCTCCCATAAATGACGGAGGCGGCGGTCAGCACCAGACGACCGTCGCCTCCGTCATTTATGGCTGCTACGCCTCGCTAAGATCGCTCGTTATGTAGGAGTACAGGTCCTGGCGCACGGGCCGCTCAAGCCTATAGGTAATCTCCACGGCAGATTTGTCTGTCCCCGGCATCTTTATTGCCCTGTAGCCACTCTGCACCGGGCCCATCTCGCCAAGGAAATAGAATTCCTTGCTGTCCCCATCGTCTTTGTTTTTTCTGACGAAGAGAAAGACCCTCATATGATTGCCGGGCCACGCCTGAAGACGCAAAATCTCAGGTGACGTTAGGCTTCGAGGCTGCTTTGAAATGGCTATCAACGTATCTTCAGAGACAAACCTATCCTCATATTTAATGGAGTCGCTAATGTCCGGGCTCTTATCGTAGTTAATGAACACCGGGAAGGTATTTGTATCCGCGTCGTACTTGTAGCCACCTATGTTTTGCCCATTAACGTTTGTGCTCCAACCAAGCAGGCGGCAGACCTCTTCATAGGTGTACTTGCCATAGAGGACAAAACTTGTGTCCTTGTACAAGCTCGCATAGCCAGCAGCATTTCTCCTACTACCGAATCGAATCACCTCGAGGAGCTGCCTGGCAAACTCCCCGTCTTCCAATGCGTGACGAAGGGTGTCGGAAAGCGCAACTGCGCCCGAAGCGCTAGTAACCAGGGACACCTCCCCGCTAATGGAGGAAAACTCTCCAGCTAAGACGCGCGCTGCAGACCTGACGGAGGCGTGCCCCATATCGAGGGCTGCCACGTCAGCAGACCTCAGGTTGTTGCCGACAGAGAGATAGTCTTCGATAAGCGTCTCCAGCATCTTTAGCTCTTCAGCACGCTTTCCGTTAGCCAGCTTTCGCGAAACAAATGCGAGGATGTCCTCCTGACGCCTGGTAAACGTTACCCCATACTCACCTTTCTCGTACTTCTTGAGGAAGGCATGATAGGAGCCGAACTTCTTAAAGATGAGAAGTGGGTCGATGGAATCATTGGCGTCAAACTCTTCCAAGGTGGGGATGCGACCAAGCATCTGACGAAGGTTCGCGTATTCAGACCGAAGGAAGGAGACATCAGTGAACTTCCCTCCGTCTATCGCCTTGTAGATTCTCGCCTCAGACACACGATCAAAGCTCACCGTCGAGCAACCGGGGATAACCGAGCCGCCATTCTGCACCACGCGTCGAAGCCCGTCTTTGTTGTAGGTGTGGTCACCAGACAACGCAACAGGCACGAAGTAGTTCTTCTGGTAATTACCAATAAAGTCCAGCACAAGGGTGTAGTCCTTGCCCTCTGCCTTACGAAGGCCGCGCCCCAACTGCTGTACGAACACAATCGCCGATTCCGTGCGCCTCAGCATGATGATTTGGTTAACGGAGGGAATGTCTACACCCTCATTAAGGATGTCGACTGAGAAGACGTACTCAAGCTCGCCCGATTCAAGACCCTCGATAATCGCGCTTCTCCGCTCGTCTGAATCTGCACCACTCAGCGCCGCCGTCCGGTATCCCAGGGCATTGAACTTATTCGAAAGCTCACGCGCCTCTTCATTGCGCGAGCAGAAGACAAGCCCCTTTCTGCCACCCTTATCCACTGTGTACTCTTCGATTTTCTTGGTCACGTGACGAACGCGCTCGTCAGACGAAAGCCGGGCGAATAGCTCAACGTTGTCCAGCGACTCATCATCAACCGCCACATCGGCGATGCCGAAGTAGTGAAACGGGGCAAGCATGTCGTTAGCCAGCGCATCTTGTAGCGAAATTTGGAAGGCAATAACGTGGTTGAACAGAGCAAACACGTCATAGTCATTGTTCGTCCTATTAGGCGTTGCCGTCATGCCAAGGTAGAACTTTGGGGCGAAATACGATGTAATCGCCCGATAGCTCCCTGCACCCGTTCTGTGAGCCTCGTCGATGACGATGTAGTCGAAGTCGCAGGAGTCGAACTCGTTAAGATGGCGACAAATGGTGGAGCACATGGCAAAGAGGCATGTTGCCGGCTCACAACGCTTACTTGGATCGTACAAGGCATAGCTGTACGCATCGCCAAGCAGCTTCTTATAACTCTTGAGCGAAGCCTCCAAAATGCGACGTCTATGAGCGAGAAACAGGACGCGCCGCGGCTTGGTCGCAGCCACATCGAAAGCAGACAGATACGTTTTTCCCGTTCCCGTTGCGGAAACCAACAGAGCACGCTCTTCGCCGCGACCATGCAGAACCGCAAGCGCCTCAAGTGCCTGACGCTGCATGGCATTGGGAACGACCTTCCCTCGGATGCTCTCATATTCCGCCGCGATGATATCCGCCTTGGAGAATGTCGCGCGCCTTACCGCCGGTTGCGCATGAGTGCTTCTAAATTCTTCGTACTCGTCCACCCATTCACCCGACAGCACGACAGTCTCAGGGCCGCTCCATAACGAGTCAAATTCCGCACTGACTTGGAGCAGCACGCCGCCCCTGTCGTACGAGCGAAACAAAACATTCCACTCCTGGTTGCAGGTGAGCGCGGTCTGGGTCAGATTTGAGCTGCCAACGATTACCGTACTCGTCTCCCCCTTATTAAAGAGGTAACCCTTCGCATGCAGGTTCCCCAGGTAGACACGAGTCTCGATATTGTCGTATTCGAGCAACTTCCGAAACACCGCTGGGGAGTTGAAGTTGAGGTAGGTAGACGTGAGGAGCTTTCCGCGTATGCCCCGTTCCCTCAGTTCTGTAAGAACCTCAACGAGCGGCTGCAGCCCACTTTCGGCGACAAACGCGACGCAGAAGTGAAACGAGTCGCAAGTTGCCAGCTGACGCTTAATGACCGACAGCAAGTTCGTTCCCGCGGCTTTGTCGTTGTGAACCAACAAGGGTCGATATTCGTCTGAACAGGAAGTTTCCGCATCAATAAAACCGGCGCGGAGGCCCCGCTCAAGCTCAACACTATCCATGGCAACCTCTCCCTAAGCCGCAGTATGCCCAGGGTAGCAGAGGAGCCGAGCGCATGCCTCCCTGTGTTAAAGATCGGGGATTGATCGAAGGGGGAAAAGCGCGAGCGCGCGGCGCAGAGGGATCGATAACCTTGGAGCGCCATCACACCCAAGGAGGAGACCATGCGCACTGCCGCCACAGAGGATGCACGCCGCGCTACCAGGCGTGTCCCGAGGCACCAAACCGGCGAGGCACAAAAGCAGCCCATCTATCAGGAGGCGGCCTTTCGCTTAGACAGTGGAAGCTATCTCTATATCCAGACGTACGACCTTGGATATGACTACACCCTGTATGGCAGCGACTTTGAACTCTTAGACGGAGGGCAGCTCGACAACCCGTCTCTCTCCATGACCGCCGCCCGCGATGAAATCATCGCCATGCAGGAGTTGCAGCACATGGGTTGCAGCGTCATTCCCGCTGAGGAGTTTGAGGAGAAGCGGGAAGCAGCGGAAAGAAGGGCTCACCCCTAACGACCGAAGCCGCATCCGGCGCAGGAGCGCTGCCAGGCGCAAGTTGCCCATGAGCTGGCACGGGAGGGCGCTCGCCGCATAGGGGAACAGCCGCCTTGCCGGGCGGCTGTTCTGCGTGGGCGTCACCCACAAAGGCAACGTTTGCCGTAAGGCCCTACGCCCCCGTTCGCCGTCAGTATGCCCGGAGGCAACCTGCCCACCGCAGGAAGGCAGGGACCCGCGCCGTTTTGGCTCGCTCGGCGTGGGTCCCGCCAACGACGGCTGCCGCCCCTACTCCTCCGTCACAACCGCGGGGTTGTTCGCGGAGATGAGCTCGGGCGTCTCCTTCTCGCCGCAGCCACAGCCGCAGCCGCACGCGTCCTCGGCGGCGTCCGCAGCAGAGCCGCACCCGCAACCGCAGGCGTCGCCGGACGCGGCGCCGGCGCCCTCGGAGCCCGCAGCGGCAGCAGCGCGCTCGGCGGCACGCACCTTCGCGGCCTCGATGCGGTCGAGCTGCATGCGTGAGAGCGGCAGCGCACCCGCCTCGTCAGCGCCAGCCGTGCCCACGCGCGCAGAGCCCTCCGGGTCTCCGTGCACCTCCTGGTCTGCCACGAGCGGCTCGGCCACATACGGCGCCACCACATGCAGGGTGGGGTCTGCGGGGTTCTCGAGCTTAAACGCAGGCACGTTCTCGGCAGCGCCGCCCATCTCGGCAGCCTTGGCACGCGCCTGGCGGAAGTTCTCCTTGGCCACAGAGATCATGAGCTTGATGCGGTTGAGCTGGTTGACCTCAGAGGCACCCGGATCGTAGTCGACGGCCACGATGTTGCTCTCGGGGTGCATCTGGCGCAAGCGCTTGATGACCGACTTGCCCACCACGTGGTTGGGCAGGCACGCAAAGGGCTGCGCGCACACGATGTTGGGCGTGCCGCACTCGATGAGGTCGCACATCTCGGCCGTGAGCAGCCAGCCCTCGCCCATGGTGTTGCACAGCGAGAGAATCTGCTGCGCCTTGGCCGCAAGCTCGTAGATGTCGGGATAGGGCTCAAAGCGACTCGTGCCCTCGAGCATGCGGTTGATGGGCTCGCGCATGGCCTCGATGAGCTTGATGCCCGCCTGGTGCGTGAGGCGCTTGCGGAACTTGGTGCCCAGCTCGCGCTTCATGTTCTTGGGGCTCGACATGCCAAAGAGGAAGAAGTCCACAAGGCCCGGAACCACAGCCTCGCAACCCTCCTGCTCGATGACCTTGACCACCTCGTTGTTGGCCGTGGGGTGGAACTTGACGAGAATCTCGCCCACCACGCCCACGCGCGGCTTGGTGCGGTCGCCCACGAGCGGCAGCGTCTCAAAGGCGTCCACCGTGTCCTGGCACAGGCGGAGGAACTCGCGCTGGCCCATGCCATAGATCTGGCTCGTGGCGCGGGCCATGAGGCGCTCGTAGAGGGCGTTGGCCGCGCCCTCCTCGGCCTCGTAGGGACGGGTGCGGTAGAGCAGCTGCATGATGAGGTCGCCGTAGAGCAGCGCGTAGACGGCACCCACGAGCAGGTCTTTGTTGAAGAAGCTAAAGCCCGGGTTGTCCTCGTCAAGGCCGCTTGCCGCGGTGAGCGAGATCACCGGCACCTCGGGGTGACCGGAGTCGCGCAGCGCCTTGCGGATGAGGGCGATGTAGTTGGTGGCACGGCAGCCGCCGCCCGTCTGGGAGATGAGGACGGCCGTCTTGGAGAGGTCGTACTTGCCGCTCTCGATGGCCTCCATGATCTGGCCGGTAACGAGGATCGACGGGTAGCAGATGTCGTTGTTGACGTACTTGAGGCCCGCCTCAACCGCCCCGTGGTCAACGGAGGGCAGCAGCACCACGTTGTAGCCCGCGCCCTTGAGCAGCGGCGCCACGAGGTCAAAGTGGATGGGCGCCATCTGCGGGCAGAGGATGGTGTAGCCCTCGGCCTGCATCTCCTTGGTGTAGCGGATCTTCTTGAACGCGGCGCTCTTGGCCTCGCGCCACACGGGCACCTGGGAGTCCTTGCCCTTGGCGGCGCGCTCGGGGGTGCCGTCGGCACGCAGCACCTCCACCGGGCCCACCGGCACAAGCTCGCCGGCACGCGCGGCGCGCTCGAGCTCCTGGCGCTGCTCGGTGAGGGCAGCCATGAGCGAACGCACGCGGATGCGCGCGGCACCGAGGTTGGACACCTCGTCGATCTTCAGCACGGTGTAGATCTTGCCGGAGGCCTCGAGGATCTCCTCCACCTGGTCGGTGGTGAGGGCGTCAAGGCCGCAGCCAAAGCTGTTGAGCTGGATGAGGTCGAGGTCGTTGCGGCTTGCCACAAAGCGCGCGGCTCGGTAGAGGCGCGAGTGGTACATCCACTGGTCAACCACGCGGATGGGACGCTCGGGGCGCATCTTGTGAGACACGGAGTCCTCGGTGAGCACGGCAAAGCCAAAGCTGTTGACCAGCTCGGGGATGGCGTGGTTGATCTCCGGGTCGTTGTGGTAGGGGCGGCCCGCCAACACGATGCCGTGGGCGTCGTGCTCCTCCATCCAGCGCAGGGTCTCGTCGCCCTTGCGGTGCATGGTCTCCTTGAACTCGAGGTCGGCCTCCCAGGCGGCGTTCACGGCGCGGTCAATCTCGGAGCGCGTGATGTGCTCGCCGCGGAAGCGACCCTTGCCGGCAGCGGCGTCGGCCTCGCGCTGCACCGAGATGAGCTCGTAGAGACGACGCTTGAGCTCGCGCTTGTCGTCGTAGGGCACAAACGCGTCGAGGAACTCCACCTCGGGCGCGGCCAGCTCGTCCACGTTGAGGCCAAGCGCCTGGGGATAGCTCATGACGATGGGGCAGTTGTAGTGGTTGCCCGCCGTCTCGTCCTCCTTGCGCTCCCAACGGATGCACGGCATCCAGATGAAGTCGGGGTTCTTGGCGAGCAGGTTCATGATGTGGCCATGGGAGAGCTTGGCCGGGTAGCACACGCTCTCGGACGGCATGGACTCGATTCCCGCCTCATAGGTCTTCTTGGTGGACTGGTCGGAGAGCACCACCGAGAAGCCCAGCTCGGTAAAGAAGGTGTGCCAGAACGGGTAGTTCTCGTACATGTTGAGCGCGCGCGGGATGCCTACCGTGCCGCGCGGCGCCGTCTCGGCGTCGAGCGTCGGGCGGTCAAACAGCAGCTTGTTCTTGAAGGCAAAGAGGTTGGGGGCCTCCACCTTGGCCTTCTTGTGGCCAGCGCCCTTCTCGCAGCGGTTGCCCGTCACAAACTTGCGGCCGTTGCCAAAGTTGTTGATGGTGAGCAGGCAGTTGTTGGAGCAGCGGCCGCAGTGCGCCTTGGTCTGCCTTACCTGCAGGCCGTCAATCTCCTCACGGCTCATGAGGGAGGAGGTGCCCTTTGCGCCCGCGCGGTCGCGCGCGAGCAGCGCCGCGCCATAGCAGCCCATGCAGCCGGCGATGTCGGGACGGATGGCCTCGCGCCCGGTAAGCTTCTCAAACGCGCGCAGCGTGGCGTCGCTCATGAAGGTGCCACCCTGCACCACCACGTAGCGACCAATCTCCTCCGGGTCGCGCATCTTGATAACCTTGAACAGCGCGTTTTTGATAACGGAGTACGAAAGGCCGGCGGCAATGTCGCCCACCGTGGCGCCTTCCTTCTGCGCCTGCTTCACACGGCTGTTCATGAACACGGTGCAGCGGCTGCCCAGGTCAACGGGCTTCTCGGCACCCATGGCGGCGGCGGCAAAGTCCTCAACCGAGAGGCCCATGGAGTCTGCGAAGCTCTCGATGAAGCTGCCGCAACCCGAGGAGCACGCCTCGTTGAGCATGATGTGCTCGATCACGCCGTCCTTGACGCGCAGGCACTTCATGTCCTGGCCGCCAATGTCCAAGATGAACTCGACGTCAGGCACAAAGGCCTTGGCGCCGCGCAGGTGCGCCACGGTCTCGATCTCGCCGGAGTCTGCGCCCAAGGCCTCGATGAGCAGCGCCTCGCCGTAGCCGGTGGTGGTGACGTGGCCCACGGTGCAGCCCGCCGGCATCTTGTCGTAGATATCGTCCATGATGACGCGGGCAGTGCCCAGAACGTCGCCACGGTTGTTGCCGTACCAGGTGTAGAGCAGCTCTCCTGCCTCGCCCACAACGGCCGCCTTCATGGTGGTGGAGCCAGCGTCGATGCCGATGAAGACGCGGCCCTGATAGGTGGCAAAGTCACCGCGCGGCACCACCTGCGCATCGTGGCGCTCGTGGAACTCGGCCAGCTCCTCCTCAGAGGCAAAGAGCGCGTCGAGACGGGCCACCTCGCTGCCCTGCATGTCGCCGAGGTTTGCGAGATCGGCCGTGACCTCGGCAAACGTCACGTACTTGTCGCTCTCGCCGGCAAGTGCGGCTCCCGTGGCCACAAACAGGTGAGCGTTCGTGGGGATCACGCGATGCTCCTCGTCGAGGTTCAGCGTCTCGTAGAAGCGCTCGCGCAGCTCGGAGAGGTACTGCAAGGGGCCGCCCAGGAAGGCCACGTAGCCACGAATGGGATGGCCGCAGGCGAGGCCCGAGACCGTCTGGTTTGCCACGGCCTGGAAGATGGAGGACGCGATGTCGGCGGGGGCGGCACCCTCGTTCAGCAGCGGCTGCACGTCAGACTTGGCAAACACGCCGCAGCGGCTGGCGATGGGATAGATGTGGGTGGCCTGCTTTGCCATCTCGTTGAGGCCGCTCGCGTCGGTGTGCAAAAGGCTCGCCATCTGGTCGATGAACGCACCCGTGCCGCCCGCGCACGTGCCGTTCATGCGCTGCTCGATGCCGTTGTCGAAGTAGATGATCTTGGCGTCCTCGCCACCCAGCTCGATGGCAACGTCGGTCTGGGGGATGAGGGTCTCCACGGCACGCTTGGAGGCGATGACCTCCTGCACAAACTCGAGGTCGAGCCACTTGGCCAGAAGCAGGCCGCCCGAGCCGGTGATCGAGACGCGCATGGGGGCCTCTCCCAGCACGCCGCGGGCGCGCTCAAAGAGCTCGGCTGCGGTGGCGCGGATGTCGGTGTGGTGACGCTGGTAGTTCGCATAGACGATGCGGTCGGCGTCATCAATGACGGCGAGCTTGACGGTAGTGGAGCCCACGTCGATACCCAGGCGCAGGTGGCTGCGCGAGAAGTCGCACTTGTTGGCAGGGCGCAGCTCGGCTCCGTCCTCAACGAGCTCAATGCCGCGGTTTACCTTGGCTTGGACGGCATTGGATGCCGCAGGATTGTTAGTCACGGGTACGCTCCTCACGGGTTAACGGGGACTAGAGAGGCCTGCCTCGGCGCTCATGCGGGCTTGCATGAGCGCGAGGGCATAGGCGGGGACGTTAAATTCAACAGGCTTCCCATACAGGTCGCCGGGACGCACAAACATGAGCGCCGTCATGATGCGCGCCATGGTATCCACATTCTCGCGCGCGCCGCCCTCAAGCCAGCGCAGCAAGACGCCACACTCAGCCGAGACGGCAAAGGCGAGGTAGTAGTCAAAGAAGGGACCAAGCGCCCGCGCATCGATGCCGTCGAGCGCACGACTGCACACGGCGTCGGCGCACACCCGCTTGATCTTCTCCACAAACGCCGGGTCGCCACCGGGGCCGAGCAAGGCCGAGAGATACGTGGCGTTGTCCCGAACGTAGCAGAGCAACTCGACGCTTCCCGGGGCCGGATCCAGGCTCTCGAGCGAAGCCGTGAGCTCGTCGAGGTGAGAAGCCGCGATGGCCCCCACGAGCCGCCTGATGTCCACGAGGGCGTCGCGCTCGATGGTCTCCACAAGCTCGGGAATGTCATGGAAATGCGAGTAGAACGTACGACGCGTGAGCCCCGCGCGCTCGGCCACCGCCGTGACGGTTACACGGGAGAGGTCGCCGGTGGCCGCAATCTCGGCTGCAAGCGCACTCCTCAGCTGCTCGCGCGAGCGCTGTGTGCGACGGTCAAGACGCACGCCCTCGCGCGGGACGCAGGGAGGTGCGTCTAGGGTTGTCTGTGGCATGTGCCCCCTTGGATGTTGGCCGAGTACCCGGGAGCGTAATCAAGTTGAGCCCCCATGGCAATGAGCCGTTATTTCACAACCTGAGCAGTATTGCACAATGTGAGTAACAGCGTAAGTCCTATCGCAGAAACCCATACTTCTCGACCAATCGACACAATGCAAAAAGGGCGCTGGCCTTCAGCCAACGCCCTCGCGCGTCACTACTATGCTATGGAAGGCCGCCTGCACTCAAAGCGTGCCGAGCGGCGCTGCAAAGCCCTACTCTTGGATGCTCGCGTAAAACTCGGCCTCGTCCGCAACGTCAGCCAGGCTCTTGCCGTCGATGCACGGGAGGTGCAGAACCTCGGTCACCGTGGGAACCAAGTCGGAGCAGTCAGTGAAGTGCTGCTTCTCGTTGAGCTTGCTGCAGTCCTGCACGCGCCAGTAGCCGTCGGTGTGGGTAACGTAGTAGGTGTTCTCCCCCACCTTGGCAAACACGCGCGTGTTGGAGCGCAGATAGCTCTCGAGCGTATCGGGGCCAATCTCCAGCGTCTCCTCAGCCATCACTCCCATGGTTGCTCCTTTCGTCGTTCGAGCATAAACCAAACTTGCGAGATACCTTGTAGCGTCCCCCAACCGCACGAGTTGTGCACTCGCTATTCCATGAACGGCGCAAATTGTCGCGGAGCGGTCGATTCTTAGCGCATTCGGCTTCGCGTGAGGGCTCGTCCGCTTGGGTGTCCGAGGCATCCCAGGCAAACGCAAGGCGCTCGTATACAAAAACCGCCCGGCCAGCAGATGCCAGCCGGGCGTTCAAGTCAATCACTGCGAGCATTAGGCTCGCGAGCAACTACTTCTTGTAGGGGTCAGGAATGACCTCGCCGCTCTTCTTGGCGACGCGCACCTTGGTGCCGTCCTCCTCGATGCGGAAGCCGACGCGCGTGGGCTTGTCGGTCTTGGGGTCGATCAGAGCAACGTTGGAGACGTCAATCGGCATCTCCTTGTTGATGAAGCCACCCTGCTGGTTCTCCTGCGTGGGCTTCTGGGCCTTCTTGGCAACAGCGACGCCCTCGACGACAACCTTGTGCTCGGAGGGAAGGGCACGGATGACGAGACCACGCTTGCCCTTGTCCTTGCCGGAGAGCACCTCGACGGTGTCGCCCTTCTTGATCTTCATCTTAGCCATAGTGGCGACTCCTTACAGCGTCTCAGGAGCGAGCGAGACGATCTTCATGTACTTGTGGTCGCGAAGCTCGCGGGCGACGGGGCCAAAGATACGGGTACCCTTGGGGTTGCCGTCCTTGTCGATCAGGACGCAAGCGTTCTGATCGAACTTGATGTAGCTGCCGTCCTTACGACGAGCCTCCTTGGCGGTGCGAACGACGACGCAGCGAACAACGTCACCCTTCTTCACAGAACCACCGGGGGTAACCTCCTGCACGGCGGCGATGATGACATCGGCAAGGCCAGCGTAACGACGCTTGGAGCCGCCCAGGACCTTAATGCACCTCACACGCTTGGCGCCGGAGTTGTCGGCAACGGTGAGCATGGTTTGCATCTGAATCATGTGCAAAAACCTTTCGAATGAGGCGGCCCAGAGGTGCGTCCAGACGTGCGGCGCACATGGGCCGAGTTTGGCCTCTTGCTTACTTGGCGGCCTCAACGACCTCGACGAGGCGCCAGCGCTTCATCTTGGACAGAGGACGGGTCTCCATGACCTTGACGGTGTCGCCGAGGTGAGCCACGCACTCCTCATCGTGAGCGTGCAGCTTCTTGGAGACGGTAATCATCTTGCCGTACTTGGGGTGACGCTTCTGGTTCTCGACGGTGACAACGATGGACTTGTTGCCGGAGATCGAGGTAACGACGCCCGTACGAACCTTACGCGAGTTGCGAGCCTCGGTATCGCTCATGTTCTACTCCCTAGCTCTACTCGGTCGCAGCGGCAGCTGCGATCTGGCGGGCGCGCATCTCAGTCTGGATGCGGGCAATGTCCTTCTTGACGGTCTTAACGCGAGCCGTGTTGTCCAGCTGGCTGGTGGCCATCTGGAAACGCAGGTTGAAGAGCTCGGCGCGGCCGTCCTCAAGCTTCTGGGTGAGCTCGGCGTCAGAGAGCTCGCGGATTTCGGTCATCTTCATGTTACTTGGCCTCCCCAGCCTGATCGGCACGGGTGATGATCTTGGTCTTGATGGGCAGCTTGTGCTGAGCGAGACGCAGGGCCTCGCGAGCGACCTCCTCGGAGACACCGCCAATCTCAAACATGACACGGCCGGGCTTGACAACGGCAACCCACTGCTCCGGGTTACCCTTACCCTTGCCCATGCGGGTCTCGGCGGGCTTCTTGGAGACGGGCTTGTCCGGGAAGATCGTAATCCAGACCTTACCGCCACGCTTCATGTAGCGGGTCATGGCGATACGGGCAGCCTCGATCTGACGGTTGGTGATCCAGTGAGCCTCGAGGGCCTGGATGCCGTACTCGCCAAAGTAGAGCTGGGTGTTGCCCTTGGCGTGGCCCTTCATGGAGCCGCGCTGAACCTTACGGTGAAGGATTCGCTTAGGAGCCAGCATTAGTTGCCCCTCCTCTCATTGCGACGACGGGGACGAGAAGAGCCCTCAAGAGCGGGCTGCGGCTTCGGCTGACCCGGAAGCTTCTCGCCAACGTAGATCCAGACCTTGACGCCACAGGCGCCCATGGTGGTGCGAGCGGTGGACTCACCAAAGTCGATGCAGGCACGGAGGGTGTGCAGGGGCACGCGACCCTCGCGGTACCACTCGCGGCGACCCATCTCAGCGCCGCCCAGACGGCCGGAGCACTGAATACGGATGCCCTTGGCGCCAGCCTTGCGGGCAGACTGGACGGCCTTGCGCATGGCACGACGGAAGGCGATGCGCTGCTCGAGCTGCTCGGCGATGGACTGAGCAACGAGGGAGGCGTCGAGCTCGGGGCGCTTGACCTCGATGACGTCCACGTTGATCTGGCCCTTGGAAACGCCAGCGATCTTCTCGAGCTCGGAACGCAGGACGTCGATCTCGGCGCCCTTCTTGCCGATCACGATGCCGGGGCGAGCGGTGTAGATAATGACCTTCACCTTGTCGCCGGCGCGCTCGATCTCGACGCGGGAAAGGGCAGCCTTGGCGAGACGCTTCGTCAGGAACTTACGAATCTCGAGGTCATTGCCGAGCGTGGTGGCGTAGTCCTTGTCAGCATACCAACGGGAACGCCAGTTCTCGGTAATGCCGAGGCGGAAACCAGTGGGGGAAACCTTCTGACCCATGTGGCTTTACGCCTCCTTTCGGGGAGTGACGGTGACGGTGATGTGGCTCGTGCGCTTGTTGATGCGGCTCGCGGAGCCCTTGGCGCGCGGACGGATGCGCTTCAGGGTCGGGCCCTCGTCGACATAGCACTCGGCGATGACGAGCGACTCGGGACGCATGCCGTTGTTCTGGTAGGCGTTGGCCATCGCAGAACGCAGGACCTTCTCAACGTCAACGGCAACAGCGCGCTCGCAGAACTGCAGGATCTCGAGAGCCTGGGCGCAGGACTTGTTGCGGATAAGGTCAATCACGAGGCGGGCCTTGCGGGGAGCCACGCGGACATACTTAGCCGTCGCGGAAACCTGGCCCTCAATCTTCTTCTTAGCCATTCGTTAGACTCCCTACTTGACCTTGTGGCCGCGGAAGGTGCGGGTCGGGGCAAACTCGCCGAGCTTGTGACCAACCATGGACTCGGTGATATACACGGGCACGTGCTTACGGCCATCGTGGACGGCGATCGTGTGACCGACCATCTCAGGGAAGATGGTGGAAGCGCGCGACCAGGTCTTGATGACCTCCTTCGTGCCAGCCTCGTTCTGCGCGGCAACACGCGAAAGGAGGCGAGTCTCCACGAACGGGCCCTTCTTGAGACTTCTGCTCATAGGTGCTTACTCCTAGTACTCGTGTTCCGGTTACTTCGTCTTACGACGACGGATGATCAGACGGTTCGTCGACTTCTTCGGGTCGCGCGTCTTCTTGCCCTTCGTGGGCTTACCCCACGGAGAAACAGAGGGACGACCAGAGGTGTGGTTCTTGCCCTCGCCGCCGCCGTGCGGGTGGTCGACCGGGTTCATGACCGTACCACGGACGGTGGGACGGATGCCCTTCCAGCGGTTACGACCGGCCTTGCCGATGCGGATGTTGGCGTGCTCGGCGTTGCCAACCTCGCCGACGGTGGCGCGGCAGGTGATGAGCACGCGGCGCATCTCGGAGGACGGCATACGCAGGATGGCATACTTGCCCTCCTTGCCCATCAGCTGGCAGGAGTTGCCGGCAGAGCGGGCGATGGCAGCGCCACGGCCAGGCTGGAACTCGACGGCGTGCACGAGCGTACCGACGGGGATGTCAGCGAGGGGAAGGGCGTTGCCGGGCTTGATGTCGGCCTCGGGGCCAGAGACGACCTTGTCGCCAACCTGAAGACCCTTGGGGCACAGGATGTAAGCCTTGGCGCCATCAACGTAGTGAAGCAGAGCGATGCGAGCAGAGCGGTTGGGATCGTATTCGATCGTGGCAACCTTGGCGGGAATGCCGTCCTTGTTGCGCTTGAAGTCGATGACACGATAACGACGCTTGTGACCGCCGCCCTGGTGACGGGTGGTGACACGGCCCTTGTTGTTACGGCCGGCCTTCTTGGGCAGGGGCTCCAGCAGCGACTTCTCAGGCGTGGTGCAGGTGATCTCGGCGAAGTCCGAGACCGTCTGGAAGCGCCTGCCTGCGCTGGTGGGCTTAAGGTGCTTAACTGCCATGGTAGATTTCCCTTTCTGTTTCCGTTGGCCATCCCGCTCAAGGGATGAGGCCGAGCTTTGCGACCTGAGTCGCTCTCCGTGCCTCGGCGAGATGACGCCGGATTACCACGGTGCCGCGCGTATCCTTACTCGCGGCGCGGACACGCCCCCGCCAAAAGACGGGGACGAGAGAACCGAAACTAGGCCTCAGCAGCCTGGTTCTGGGCAAAGACCTCGATGGTCTGGCCCTCGGCGACGGTGACGACAGCCTTCTTCCAGGAACGGGTCATACCGGTCTGGTAACGAACGCGCTTCTGCTTGGGCTTCACCGACATGGTGTTGACCTTGACGACCTTGACACCAAAGATCTTCTCGACGGCGTCGCGAATCTCGGTCTTGTTGGCGCCCTTAGCAACCTCGAAGGTGTACTTGTTCTCACCCATGAGATCGAAGGAACGCTCGGTCACGATCGGGCGGATGATGACGTTGTAGACGGAGTTCATTTACGCAAGCACCTCCTCGAAGTACTTAGCAATGTCGGCGGTCATAACGAGAGCGGCATTGTCGATAAGACCGTGGGTGGTGCACTCGCTGGCGGCGAGGATGCGGACGGTCTCAATGTTGCGGAAGGACAGGTAGGTCACGATGTCATCGTCAGAGACAACGACGGTGCAGCGCTTGCCCTCGAGGCCCAGGGCCTTGAGCAGGGCAACAGCCTGCTTGGTGGAAGGGGCCTCCATGCCGTAGTTGTCAACAACATAGAGCTCGTTGTCGCGGAGCTTGCCGGAGAGCACGCCGCGCATGGCAAGCTTGATCTCCTTCTTGTTGAGCTTACGGTAGTGAGAGCGAGGGGTGGGACCAAAGACAACGCCACCGCCGACCCACTGCGGGGAACGGGTGGAACCCTGGCGGGCACGACCGGTGCCCTTCTGACGCCAAGGCTTGGCGCCGCCGCCGGAAACCTCAGAACGACCCTTGGTGCTGTGGGTGCCCTGACGCAGGTTGCCGAGCTGAACGGTCACGACCTGGTGAATAACGGCAATGTTCGGCTCGATGCCGTAAACGCTGGAGTCAAGCTCGACGGTACCTGCCGCCTGGCCCTCCACGTTCTTGATTTCGATCTGGGACATCATGTTCTCCTTGGTAGCCTAAAGGTTCTTTGTGCGGGGCCCTTAGGCCATGCGGACCGCGACGAGGCCGTTCTTAGCGCCGGGGACGGCACCCTTCACGAGCATGAGGTTCTGCTCGGCGTCAATGCGGACAAGCTTGAGGTTCTTGACCGTGACGCGCTCATCGCCCATGTGACCAGCCATGTGGAGGCCCTTACGGACGCGAGAGGGGTAGGCGCACTGGCCGATGGAACCCGGGCGACGCTGGTTGCGAGAACCGTGGGTCCTGGGGCCGCAGGCGAAGTTCCAGCGCTTGATGGTGCCCTGGAAGCCCTTACCCTTGGAGGTGCCGGTGACGTCGACGTTGGTGACCTCGGAGAAGTCGGCCACGGAGACGATGTCGCCAACCTTGTGGTCGGCGCCGTTGGCAACGCGAACCTCGCGCAGATAGCGCATCGGCTCGACGCCAGCCTTGGCAAAGTGACCAGCCATGGGCTTGTTCACGCGGCTCTTCTTGATGGAGCCGAAGCCGATCTGAACGGCATCGTAGCCGTCAGACTCGACGGTCTTGACCTGCGAGACAACGCAGGGGCCGGCCTGAATGACCGTAACGGGAACGACGTTGTCGTCCTCGTCAAACACCTGGGTCATCCCGATCTTGCGGCCGAGGATGGTGCTGACCATACACGTTCCTTACCTTCGGTGGTCTTAGGCCCACGAGCGCCCCTTGCGCCCGATCCCAGAGGACCACGATGTACTTGCGCTGTGCGGGTGAGGGCGGTGGCTGTCACGCCTACCCTTCGCGTTGCCGGCGGACGGCGCTTGGGCGAAGCCGCTTGCACGACGTCACATGCCCGTTCGAAGGATACGCCCGAGACCGTGTGTTGGTCTCAGCACAGCATGCCCCTAAAAGCACAGCCTTGATAGTATAAGCGCTAGATGTTCTCTTCACAGAGTCTACGCAAACAGAAGGGGGCGGCCCGCCATGCTGGCGGGCCGCCCCTCGGCACGAAAAATGCCACCCG
>Cebus_capucinus_imitator_PRJNA485217_SSR012__coassemble_915_pt1 | contig 37452 bp, 31 predicted proteins | sample Cebus_capucinus_imitator_PRJNA485217_SSR012__metabat2_high_PE_006 | metagenome-assembled genome bin Cebus_capucinus_imitator_PRJNA485217_SSR012 | reverse complement strand
CCGTGCTCAAACAGTCCTCGCGCTTCGCGCTGCGGAACTCGCGCGGGACGATGGGGCCCCGGCCTTCCTGCTGCGGGGCGTGGGAGTGGGCGTTCGCAAAACCACCATCCCGTGCTCAAACAGTCCTCGCGCTTCGCGCTGCGGAACTCGCGCGGGACGATGGGCCCCGGCCTTCCTGCTGCAGGGTGTAGCGAGCTGTGAGCTCCGCCGTATGCGAACGCAGGCGATGGGGAAAAATACGTAGCCGTTCTCGCTCTGTTCCCAAATCGGTGAACGGTATCGACGGCTCCCAAAGTTTTGGTAGCCTATGGGGCGGTAAAAGATAGCCAAGGCTTACTTTGTGCTTCTCAACAAGCAAAATGCCTTATCTTGACCAATAATGCTCTGTGCTCCACAAGATGTAGTGGCTTCGTGTACTATGAGCGCATTGCTCGCTTGGTACGGCGTCCCGCAAGGGATCATCGATACGCCGGCGCTGGCGCCGGCAAGAGAGGAAGCGTGATCGCGTATGCAGCAAGCGTGGGAGGGCTTTACGCCCGGCAACTGGACGAAGGAGATCGACGTCCGCAACTTCATCCAGCTCAACTACACCCCCTATGAGGGTGACGACTCGTTCCTCGCCGGCCCCACCGAGGCCACGACCAAGCTCTGGGACGAGGTCATGGCGCTGTTCAAGGCCGAGCGCGAGGCCGGTGGCGTGCTCGACATGGACACCAAGGTCGTGACGGGCATCACTGCCCACGGCGCCGGCTATATCGACCAGCCGCTCGAGAAGATCGTGGGCCTGCAGACCGACAAGCCCCTCAAGCGCGCCCTGCACGTCAACGGTGGAATTCGCATGGCCATGGCTGCCTGCAAGCAGAACGGCTACGAGGTTGACCCCGAGGTCGTCGACACCTACACCAACGTCCGCAAGACCCACAACGCCGGCGTCTTTGACGTCTACACGCCCGAGATGCGCGCCTGCCGCCACTCCCACATCATCACTGGCCTGCCCGACGCCTACGGCCGCGGCCGCATCATCGGAGACTACCGCCGCGTGGCCCTCTACGGCGTTGACGCCCTCATCGAGGAGAAGCAACACGAGAAGCTGGGCACCCCCTCGGTCATGAGCGAGGACGTCATCCGTCACCGCGAGGAGCTCTCCGAGCAGATTCGCGCCCTCATGCAGCTCAAGGAGCTTGGCACCATCTACGGCCTGGACATCTCCAAGCCTGCCGCCAACTTCCAGGAGGCCGTGCAGTGGCTCTACCTCGGCTACCTTGCCGCGGTGAAGGATCAAAACGGCGCCGCCATGTCCATCGGCCGCAACTCCGCCTTCCTCGACATCTATGCCGAGCGCGACCTTGCCGCCGGCACCCTCACCGAGTCTGAGGTGCAGGAGATCATCGACCACCTGGTCATGAAGCTGCGCATGGTCAAGTTTGCCCGTACGCCCGAGTACAACCAGCTGTTCTCCGGCGACCCGCAGTGGGTTACCGAGTCCATCGGCGGCATGGGCGTTGATGGTCGCACCCTCGTCACCAAGACGAGCTTCCGCTACCTCCACACGCTCGAGAACATGGGCACGAGCCCCGAGCCGAACCTCACGGTGCTGTGGAGCACGGCTCTGCCCGAGGGCTTCAAGCGCTACTGCGCCAAGATCTCCATCACCACGAGCTCCATCCAGTACGAGAACGACGATCTCATGCGCGTGTACCACAGCGATGACTACGCCATTGCCTGCTGCGTGAGCTCCATGCGCATCGGCAAGGAGATGCAGTTCTTTGGCGCCCGTGCCAACCTCGCCAAGTGCCTGCTCTACGCCATCAACGGTGGCCGCGACGAGGTTACCGGCGAGCAGATCGCGCCGATGTTCCGCGCCGTCGAGGGCGACACGCTCGAGTTTGACGACGTCATGGCCAAGTACCACGAGATGATGAAGTGGCTTGCCGGCGTGTACGTGAACTCCCTCAACGCCATTCACTACATGCACGACCGCTACTGCTACGAGGCCATCCAGATGGCTCTGCACGACGAGCACGTGCACCGCTGGTTTGCCACGGGCATCGCCGGCCTCTCCGTGGTGGCCGACTCGCTCTCTGCCATCAAGTACGCCAAGGTGCACCCGGTGCGCGACGAGACCGGCCTCGTGGTCGACTACACCGTCGAGGGCGACTTCCCCAAGTACGGCAACGACGACGACCGTGTTGACCAGATCGCCCACGACGTGGTGGAGGAGTTCATGCGCTACATCCGCATGAACAAGACCTACCGCAACTCCGTGCCCACCACCTCGGTGCTCACCATTACCTCCAACGTGGTGTACGGCAAGAAGACGGGCAACACCCCCGACGGCCGTCGCGCCGGCGAGCCGTTTGCGCCGGGCGCCAACCCCATGCACCGTCGTGACACCCACGGTGCCGTGGCCTCGCTCGCAAGCGTTGCCAAGCTGCCGTTCAAGGACGCGCAGGACGGCATCTCCAACACGTTCTCCATCGTGCCGGGCGCCCTTGGAAAGGACACCCAGGTCATGTTTGACGACTGCATTACCTGCGGTTAAGCGCGTGTGAGGGGCAAGGCGCGCGTCGCTTTGCCCCATGCGGCCGCCGTGCGGAAACTCTTGTGCGTGGCGGCCGTCACAATTGCTAGAATTGCAGTAGCATTTAAACGGGCGGGGGCGCCGGGCGTCCCCGCCGAGCAGACGGGGGCGCGCGTCGCCCCTCTGGAAGGAGCTCCCATGCAGGTTTCTAACGAGCAGATCGACAACCTGGTCAACATGATCGACGGCTATGCCGCCGCCGGTGGCCACCACCTTAACGTCAATGTCTTCAACCGCGACACCCTGCTTGACGCCCAGGCTCACCCCGAGAAGTACCCGCAGCTCACCGTGCGCGTCTCGGGCTACGCCGTGAAGTTCTCCTCGCTCACCAAGGAGCAGCAGGACGACGTCATCTCCCGTACGTTCCACGAGGCTATGTAGCCTGTAGCTTGGGATGATGTGGCCGAGTGGCGCTTGTGTGCGGCGCTCGGCCTGATTGTGATGGCGCCGGCAGGCCTCTGGGGCTGCCGGCGCTATACATATTGGTAGGCTCTTGTTCGCGGCGGGCATTTTCATTCGCGCGGGGGTGGCTCCGGTGTTATCACTCCGAGCTCAGGCAGCCCCTCGCTTCGCTGCGGAACTCGCTCGGAGCGATAACGCCGGAGCCTACTGGTTGCAAGGCATGGCCTTCATGAGTGGATATGTGTCCCGGGCAAACGTCCACCGTAAGTGAGAGGGGAGCGGGTATGGAGTTGAGCAAGGTTTCCGGGCGCGTGCACTCGGTTGAGACGTTTGGCACTGTAGACGGGCCGGGAACGCGCTTCGTGGTGTTTGTGCAGGGGTGCCCCATGCGCTGCGCCTATTGCCATAACCCCGACACCTGGGAGCTTGTGCCGGCGGATGCCCCCGAGTCTGCGCGCGACGAAGTGCTGCCGCATCTTGGTGCCGGGCAGGCGGGCCGCCGCATCGACGAGGCGGCGGCGCGTCCGGGGCACCGCGTGACGGTGGGGGAGATCCTTGTCGCCTACGAGCGCAACCGGGCGTTTTATGCGCGCGGCGGCCTTACGGTGACGGGTGGCGAGCCGCTCATGCAGCCCGAGTTTGTGGCGGCGCTCTTTGAGGCGGCGCACGGGGCGCACGCCGGGCGCATCCATACCTGCCTCGACACCTCGGGCATCGGCTTTGACCCCAAGAGGCCCGAGCGCACGGACGCGGTGCTCGCGCACACAGACCTCGTGCTGCTCGACATCAAGCACGCAGACCCCGAGGGGCATCGCAAGCTCACCGGGCAGCGCCAGGAGCGCATCCTGGCCTTTGGCGACGAGCTGGCGCGCCGAGGCATCAAGACCATCGTGCGCCACGTGGTGGTGCCGGGCATTACCGACGGCGAGGACGAGCTGTCGGGCGTGGGGCGCATCATCGCGCGCTGGCCCAACGTGGTGGGGCTCGACGTTTTGCCGTACCACACCATGGGCGTCAACAAGTACGAGAGCCTGGGGCTTACCTATCCGCTCGAGGGCGTCGATGCCATGCCCCACGCGCGCGTGCCCGAGCTCCGCAACACCATTATGCAAGCCCGAGCCAAGGCGCTGGGGAAGTAGCCCCTGCAGGTTGGCTCATGGTTTCTGAGCCCGGGCACTTTCGCTTTGGCCCCAACGTGTTGTGTGCCATGTAACGCCTGTGCTACGTGGCACGGGCGATGGCCATCGGTTTTCAGGTTCGTTTCATAGTGTTGGAATTGGGGGAGATTCCAATGCGTGACGAACATGACAGACGTGCAAACCTCGAGATAGGTGGCGTCTCAGAGACCATAGGAGCAGGAGAGCCGCGCCCGTTGTGGCATCCGCGGGCTTACGGCAGCTGGCTTGAGGACGGTCTGGGCGCTCCCTCCCGCGCCGTCTTGCGCAAGGCGAGCTCTCCCGCCCTGCCGCTTGATACCCCGCCGAACCAGTTGCCCAACAATGTTGCCGTGCTCAAGAGCTTCATCGACAGCCTGCAGTTTGAGGTGGCCCTGCTCGAGGGCGTGGTGGCGGCTACAAGGGCTGGCGGAGATCCAGAGAGCGCCAACCCCCTTGACCTCAGCGACTGAGTGGAGCTCCTCGGGGGCGCGGTGGCTGGCCCGTCCGCCTCGAGCGGTCGCGGCCGCCGCGATGACAAGCAGGGCCGTCAGCCCTGAGGGCTGACGGCCTTCGGCCTCCTCGACCTCGGCGGCCGCGGGGCAGCTCGGCGACGCGGGCTATAATGGGCCTACGTGACGCGAGAAGGGAAGCCGCATGCAGAGGGCGCCGCACCGTTATCCTGTGGGGGTTCAGGTATTCGAGAGGATCCGCACGCAGGACTACCTGTACGCGGACAAGACCGCCTACGTCTGGGAGATGATTCAGATGGGCGGCTCCTTCCGCTTCCTCTCGCGCCCGCGCCGCTTCGGCAAGACGCTTCTGGTCTCCACGCTTGAGGCCTACTTCCGGGGGCGCAAGGAGCTGTTCTGCGGCCTGGACATCGAGCGGCTCGACGCGCGCGAGGTTTGGCCGGAGCACCCGGTCATCAGGCTTGACCTCTCAGACTTCAAGGGCATGGAGCTTGCCGACTTGATGGCCAAGTTCGACGACTTGTTCGGGCCGTACGAGGAGCTCTACGGCATCGACGCCCCCGCCCCCGTGCCGGGCTCTCGCCTGAATGCCATCATCCGTGCCGCGGCGGCAACCGAGGCGGGCGCCAACGGTGTGGTGGTGCTCGTCGACGAGTACGACGCGCCGCTGCTCAACGTGATGCACGAGCCCGAGAGGCTGCAGGCGTTCCGCGAGGTCATGCGCGAGTTCTACAGCCCGCTCAAGAAGAACGAGCCCAACCTCGCCTTCCTCTTCATAACGGGCATCTCCAAGTTCAGCCAGCTCTCCATCTTCAGTGAGCTCAACAACCTGCTCAACGTTAGCATGCTCCCGCAGTTCGCGGGCATCTGCGGCATCACGGCCGAGGAGCTGGACGGCCCGTTTGCCCCGGACGTGGCACACCTGGCCGGTCGTATGGGCGTCACCGCGGAGGAGTGCCGAGCCGAGCTCAGGGAGCGCTACGACGGCTATCACTTCAGCGAGGGGTCGCCCGACGTTTACAACCCCTTCAGCCTAGTCACGGCCCTCAACAACGGCAGGCTGGACAACTACTGGTTTGGCTCGGGCACGCCCACCTCGTTGGTGAACCTGCTCAGGGGGTCCGGCTCGGTGCCGCAAGACCTCGAAGGGATAACGCTGCCGTCGCAGGCCTTCGACGCCCCCACCGAGGGCATGACCGACCCCGTTGCCTTCATGTACCAGAGCGGCTACCTCACCATCAAAGGCTACGACCGGCGCCTCAATGCCTACACCCTCGGCATCCCCAACCGCGAGGTCGAGCAGGGGCTCTTCGACGCCCTGCTTCCCAGTGTCACGGGCACCACGCCCGTCGCTACAGGCAGCCTGCTCACGCAGCTCTCTAGGGCAATCCTTGGCGACGATATGGGGCGCGCACTCGGGCTGCTGCGCTCGTTCATGGCGTCGATCCCCTATGACCTGGCTCCCAAGCGCGAGAAGGACTTCCAGGCGGTGCTCTACCTGGTGCTCAGGCTGGTGGGCATCTACATCCAGACGGAGGTGCGCACCTGTGCCGGGCGTGTGGACGCCGTGGTGCGCAGCGACCGCAGGCTCTACGTGATGGAGCTCAAGTACCGCCGCGCGGGGGAGGCCTCGCCCACCTCGGCGGACGCCCTGGCGCAGATCGACTCCAGGGGCTATGCGCTCGCCTGGGAGGCGGGCGGCATGCCCGTGGTGAAGGTGGGCGCCTGCTACTCCGAGGAGGCGCGCACCCTGGACGAGGACTGGGCCATCGTCGAGGCGTAGCTGAGCGAGTGGTGCCAAAAGCGCTGCACCCCACAATGCGCAAGGATGTAATCGGTGAGTGGTTGAGCAGCGGCTGTCGGGGTGGTTTGTTGCTCTTTTGGTGCTCTTTGGTCTTTAGGGTTTCTTTCATCTCTATGAAAATGCGGCGATATGCCGGCTCTGCGCACGCCCAAGCAAAGCGCAGCGGCATGTGCCTTGCGGATGAGAGGAACCGCCATGTTTGGTATCGGCTCGAGGCACGGCAAGGCACACGGCCATGCGCCCAACGGCGCGGGAGGGGGAGGAGCAGGCGCTGCCCCCAAGCGCAGGCGCTTCCTGCGTGGGGCCCGCCGATGGGCGGCACGCGTGGGCGTCGCCTTCATGACGGCGCTTTTGGTGCTGCAGGGCGCACCCACGGTGGCGCTGGCCTCGGTGCTCACCAACACCTCCGCCCAAAACCAGCAGACGCTGAGCGCCCTCAAGAGTATCACGGGCGACGAGGCCACGGCTGAGAGCTATTACGCCCTCATGCAGCAGTATGGCCTGTTGAACGAGGGCGGCGAGGCGGTCGAGTCCTGGCAGATCAGGATGGACGGCCGCGACGTCTCGCTTGACGACATACGCTCCATGCTTGCGGGCGCCTATGACCCCGACGCCGAGGTTGAGGTTGACGGCACCAAGGTGACGCTGGCCAACCTCGCCACCATGCTCGAGATAGAGGACTACGTGGCGTATGTGCGCGAGACGTACTTCTCAGATGAGGAGGAGTGGGGCGAAGAGCAGCTCGAGGCGCTCGAGAGCCTGCGAAACCAGGTGCAGACAACGGGGATTCAGATCGCGGGCGAAGGCGGAGGGGTGGCCTTTCCCTCGGGCATTGACCACAACGCGCGCGTGAGCATGGAGCTGTCTGTGGTTACGGACGATCAGGATGCAGACACGTCGGCGAACGCCGCCAATAACGCCATTGCCGCCCTGAGCGCGGCCAAAGACGGAGGGGGCGCAATTGAAAAGGCCGTCGCCGTCAGTGCCAACGGGGGTGCTACGGTGCGGGCGACGTTCACCCTCTCTGGCGGAACGAGCGACAAGCCCGTGCGCTTCGTGGTGCAGACGCTCGAGGGCTCTGCCGAGGAGGGCGTGGATTACGAGGGCGTAAGCCAAGAGATTGAGCTCACGCCAGAGAGCGGGACGGCTACGGTGGACGTCGCCGTGATGGACCGCAGTTCTGTGCTCGAGGGAGATGGGCTGTTCTCCGACCAGTCCTTCGCCTATTGGTATGGCTCCAACAGCTTCTGGATCTATGCCTCTCAAATAGAGAATGGGCTGTTCGAAGATGCCGGAGATGACGCGGCGGCGGTCCAGGGCCAGGTCTCCATTGTCATGGCAGAGACGTCTTCCCTGGGAAAAGAGGCGGAGGTATACGGATCCGACAAGCAGTCTGACGGGACGTTCTTCGCGACAACTTGGTATGCCCCTGAGGTGACGAGGAGCCTGAGCGCTCAGATGCGCTATAGGTTTGCTGCCGGCATGCTTGACACGATGACGGTTCAGCCAAAATGGGATACTTTTACTATGGGGAGTGGGTTGGCGCCGTTTTACTGGAAGTATGGTAGTCATGGCTATAGTTGGGGTGCGTCTGCAACTTATGCGAATGAGTACTGGCAGCAGCGCATCACGGTAAGCGATGGCAAAGATGCCGAGCTGTACACTACAGGGCTTGTGGGCTACGACATCGACAAGATGATGTCTGACGCGAGCTCAAGCCAAGCCATTGCCGATGATATCACCCAGTTTCGCGACATGACCGGCTACCTCAAGGGAGGGGTGCAGCCGGGAGGCAAGGCATCTTCTGCTGCGGCAACAATCAAGCTCGAGGAAGCGCAGCGGCGTGTGCTCGCGGATTCTGGTGAGCTCAAGCTCTCGTTGCGCTACAGGAAGTTGAAGTCTCAGCCCAACGTGCTCGATGAGCAGCGCTCCTATGGAATGAACGTGAGCGTGTCGTTTGCCGACACCACGGCGCCCGAGCTCATGGGGCTCTCGGTGCCTGCGGACGTAACGTTTGGGGCCGGGGACATCATTCCCGTCACGGCGGAGTTTTCGGAGCAGGTGAAGGTTGACGGGGCCGTCCTCACCCTCTCCGACGGCACCAAACTCGCGCCCAATGGCAACGAGGTTGCGGAAAGCCCGGACGTGCCGGGCGAGATGCCTTCTGACGAATCCGTGCTCTGGCTGCGCTATCGCAGTTTCAAGCTTGAAGGCATGGAGTTGTTCCAAAACGGCTCAAGCTACGCCACGCTCGACGAGTGGCTTGCCTCCAAAGACAATGTGTATTCCTACAGTAAAGACACTGCGCTCCTCCTTATTGAGCTGGCGTGGGAGTATGAATCGGGGGGGGGCGGAACAGGCGCTGAGTACTCCCGTCGCCTGACGTTTCTCTACACGGTTCCCGATGTGGCAAACACCGAGCTCGCCATCGGGGGCATCAGCGTGAGGGACCTCTCGGACAACGCCCTTTCGCTCAGCCGAGACGACGGGGACAACCCCCTGCCTGATGAGTACAAGACGGTTGCCTCCGGCCAGATCGTGGCGCCCGCAAAGGTCGATGCCCTTGAGGGCATGAGCGCCAAGGTGGAGCGCGGGGCCGAGGGCGACGAGCTCGTCGTCTCGCTCAAGGTGAGCTCCGATGCCAAGAAGACCGCCTGGCTTGGTAGCGACTATGACGAGGACGGGACGTTTAGGTCCCTCACGGTCTCCGCAGACGGAGAGAACTTCTATCACCTCGCGATGCCCGAGGGCTCCCAGACCGTCACGGGCGCCACGCTCGAGGCCAGGGTCCCGCTTGCGACGAACGTCGAGGAGTCAGCCAAGACGCACACGGCCGAGCTCTATCTTGACGGTGAGCCTGTGGTGGGGCGCTACGCCACGGCAGACCAGCAGCCGGCCCTCTTCCTGGGCGAGGACAACCTCGAGGCCAGCGTGAGCGTCGTGGGGGCGGATGGCAACCCCTATGCCTATGCTGACGAAACGCACACCATCTATGTGCAAGACGCCCCCAGCATCCATGCCAGCTTCAAGCTCCTTACCTCAGGCAAGCTCTACACATGGGCCGATGCGTCCAAGGTGACCACGTGGCAGACGGACGAAGGCGGCGCCTATCTCACCGACGCCAGCGGCGAGCGCGTCCCCGTTGACGCCGACGCGCACTTTGTCTGGGGCTCTTCCGACCTCACTGTGGCCGCCATCGACGCCTCGGGCAACGTCACGCCCACGGGCAAGGCAGGAACCGTGAGCTTCGAGCTCACGGCGCTCAATGGAGACGTGGTGACAGACGGCGTCTCTCGCCGCGTGGCCAAGACGGCCACCTACGCGTTCGATGGCGCTCCCGAGGGCAACACCGAGCTCACCTTTGGTGCAGGCCTCACGCCGTTCTTGCTCATCCCTAACAACAAGATCACGGTCGCTGAGGGGCAAGACACGCAGGTGTACTGGTCGAGCAACCTCTCCGATAAGGCGCAGGCGACAGACGAGAATCCCAATGCCGAGACCACCTTCTCCGTGAGCGTGACGCGCGGAGACAAGCAGTGGAGCAAAAGTGTTACTGGCACCGCCGCTAAGCCCGCTGCGAGCGTGACCATTCCGGGCGCATTCCTGACGTATGACTACAACGACTCGTCCAACAACACCTTTGCCGTGACGGTGAGCGCGGAGTTTGAGGGTAAGACCTACGAGGCCAAGGCGACCATCGAGCTCTTCGCACAGCCTGCCGAGGTCTCTCTTGAGCATCCCGCCTCCTACTACCTGCTCGACTCGGCGGGCTCCGTGAACCTCTCTTGGGTGGTAAAGCACCTGAGCCGTTCGGCGGCAGATGCGGGTGAGGACACCGAAGGCGCGGAGGGGCAAGACCCTGCCACGGCTGCAGCCGAGGAGGGTGGCAAGGGCAGCGTCGAGCCAACCCCGGAGGCTCCGGAGGGCACCTCCTTTGAGCTGAGGGTCACCAAGGACGGCGAGAACGTAGACAAGCTCAAGATCACGAATCCCGGCACCCCCGACGCCAAGGAAAGCGGAACCTATGCGGGCAGCGTGTCCTTCACGCCGGACGCCATCGCGGCCACCCCGGGCGAGGCCTCGAGCTACCGCGACGTCTACACCGTGACGGTGCGCGCCAAGAACGGCGAGGACTCCACTTGGAGCTACGATTCCTTCCTGCTGTACGTCTATGATGCCGACGCACTGCAGATTGTGGTGGACGGCGTGATGGGCAAGGGAGAGACGCCCGGTGAGCTCACCATGTCCAACCGCAAGAAGTTTGGCGAGAATGGCGATCACGGTGAGGTCAACTCTGCTGAATGGCAAAGCTGGGTCGTTGGCCTCAAGCGCGACATCAGCCTCAAGAACGTCATCAGCGCCAACTACGGCGACTATGCCTGGACCGAGCTCGCCGACCAGATTGAGTGGAACTCTTCCAACAACGACGTTGCCAGCGTCAACTACCAGCAGGGTACGCTCTACGAGGACATCACCAAGTTCACCTACACGAGCTACCGTCCCACTACCGACTTTGTGCTCTCGGGCACCAAGGACGGTGAAACCACCGTCACGGCCACGCACAAGCTTGCCGGCATGACCGACGAGCTGCCCGTGACTGTTGAGACCATGGCCAACAGGCTCTACCTCTTCCAGGCCTATCCGCAGGTAGAGACCACATTGCGTTTCAAGGTCTATACCAACGCCGAGCATACCGAGATCTCGGACGAATGGGTGGAGACCACCTCGGACGAGCATGGTGCTGCGGCCTACTACGCCGAGTACGGCATTGCAACCGACGTGTACCTGAGCTCCGAGAGCGAGGGCAACGACTACCTAGGCACCATCTACAACTCCTCGCTCAAGACGGGCGAGAGGGACTCCACCACGCTCGAGCTCTATCCCTGCAACAACATCAACATGCGCAGGGCCGCCTACGCCTACCTCTACCTTAAGAAGCCCGATGGCACGCCGTATACCGGTGAGGTTATCTTCCGTGGTGGTGTGTATGTGGACGACACCTATCGCGATAAGGCCTTGTTCAGGCTCAACGGGGCAAACACGGGCGTTGCGGGCAACGATGACAACACGGTGAAGCTCGGGGCAGACGGCAAGCTCACCGTCACCATGGACCAGACCCAGTGGGGTGTTGAAGGCGGTGCCGTCTCGGCCACAGACGATGTGCGCTACATGTTCCAGATTGAGAAGAAAGATAACCAGGAGTACTACCCCGTACTCTTCTCCGTTGACGGCACGGTCAACGAGGATGCCATCGTCGACGCGGGCGAGGCCGTCGTGACCTTCCGAGAGAACGATCTCAACGCCCCGCGTCCCTTCATTGCCGCGCAAAACGTGCGCTACAGCAACTACGGCACGGCGCAGAGCCTCCTGGGCTCCACGGGCTATGTGGGCCCCTCAGACTCGTGCGAGGAGTCCATCGTCACCACTGACGTGATGTGGTGGGGAGACGAGAAGCCCAAGGACTTGGAGAGTGCCAAGAACCGCGTTGCCCTTGTGACCTCAAGCCAGCAGGGCGTGGCAACGGGTGCGGGCCAGAGCTCTTCTACCAACTCTGCCTACGAGTTCTCCGACATGCTCATCACCTCCTACACGGTGCGCCTTAACAAGGACTCCATGGAGGGCCTAATCAAGAGCGGTGCCACGAGCGCCCTCAAGCTCAACTACTACAAGGACGGCGAGACGCTTTCTCGCAGCGAGAGCATGGGCTTTAGGCTCAGCAACATGCTGGGCAAGGGCAGGGCAGAGGAGCAGACCGAGATTCGCAGCCTGCTTACGACCATGGGTGACGCCGTCAACACCAACGACCCTGATGCCAAGCAGGCCGACATGGGCGTTGACGACAAGTTTGTGAGCAAGCTGCTCGAGCTCGTCGCCGGCGATAACTACTCTGCGGACACTGACGCGGGCAAGCTCTTCAAGATTAAGATTGCCCCCACCACAGACCCCACCAAGTTCATGGGCTTTATGACGGTCAACGTGGGCAACATGAGCGATGAGGACCAAGTGACGGGCGTCTATGCCCAGCCTGACCAGACCGCAGACTTTGACTACAAGCCCGGGCTCGCCGAGGTCATGATGCTCTCTGGCATAAAGAGCCCGTTTGAGTATGCCTTTGGGCAGATGGACGACTACTACAAGGCGGCCCTCCACCGAGGCGTCAGGAACATCAGCTTTGACTTGGGCGGCTATTGCGAGTCGATGATCTACTACGACGCCAAGACCGGTAAGTGGGAGATTCAGGTGCTCAACGGTGGCTTCAACGCCGGTGGCGGCGTGAGCTACTCATGGAACTTCAACACATGGTGCGGCCCTGTGCCCTTTACCTCCACCATCACTGCTGGCGGTACGGCAGAGGTAAGCATGGACGCGCTGGCCGTGGGTTGGCTCTCTGAGGACTGGCAGGACTCTGGCCTGGGCAACGACTTCCTTACCGAGCTGCGCCTGTACCTCTACCTGCGCTTCTTTGCGGGCGTGGGCTTTGACTACTCCATCGTGGCCTTTAAGCTGGGCGTGTTTGGCCAGATTGACTTTGACATGCAGTTCCAGTGGCTGAACCGCCCCTACCTCGTAAGCGGTCGCTCAAACTCCGTTGACGGGGGCACGGACAAGGCCATGGACGGTCAGAGCTTCAAGATAAACGGCCGTATTGGTCTGGAGTTCCTCGTCAAGCTGCTGTTCCTGAGTTACGAGAAGATCCTCTACTCGTGGGACTTCAACTTCCTGAACAAGAAGACGGGCGAGTGGAACACGATACAAAAGAACTGGGAGGCCAACTCCGCCGCGCAGAAGAGCGCCATTGGTGACCTAGTGGCCAACGGATCTGCCTCGCTCATGAGCGTGGGTGGCTCGCAGGTGCTGGCGCTCAACCTTGCGCCCACCGTGGAGAGCCGCGACTACCTGGCAGACGGCGGCCGTACGTGGGGCTCGGGCGGATGGTCGTTCTTCTCGCTTGATCAGGAGAGTGGCCTTAAGAACCTCGAGACCAACACCTACCCGTATGCCAACCCGGTAGTGAGCGATGACGGTGCGCTTGTGGCCTATCTCACCGACCAAGACGATACGGACGTGGAGAAGACGCACGTGGCGTGGGGCGCGCGCAACAGCTCGGGCAGCTACGAGAAGCGCGGCGCAGATGGGCTCATCGCCGACCCGAAGGATGCGGACGCGGATGCGGCGGGCTATGGGGACTCCCAGCTCTCGCTTGCGGGTACCGGCAGCTTTGCCGTGGCCGCATGGGCGCGCCAGACGGTAAGCCTTAACAAGGACGCGGGCGCCACCGTGAGCACCGAAGACCAGATGATGGAGCTCAACGGCACGGACGTGTTTGCGAGCGTCTATGACGGGTCTGCCTGGCAGACGACGCGCCTTTCCAAGAACTCCTCGGCAGACCTTGCCCCCGTGGTGGCAACCAACGGCAAGACGGGCGACGATGCCCGCGCTGTGGTGGCGTGGCGCCAGGTGGCCTCCTCGGGTTCCATGACCCAGACGGACGCCGGCTCGGTGGCAGGCATCACCAACTTTGACCAGAAGGACACCATCGTCTATCGCAGCTACAACGGCGGCGAGTGGTCTGATACGCAGACGCTCTACAACGGCACTTCTGGCTCGGTCAAGGGCCTTGTGGCCGAGATGCTCGAGAGCGGCGAGGCTGCGGTTGCCTACACACTCGACAAGGACTCCGACGAGCAGACCACCGCAGACCGCCAGATCGCCTATGCGGTGATTGGCACGGAAGGCGACGTGGTGCGCAACGTCGAGGTCACCTCTGATGCCTACCTCAACGAGAATCCGCAGCTTGCAGCTGTGAGCTTCCCCAGCAGGGATAGCGAGGATGCCGGTCAGCGCTTCGTCCTGGGTTGGTACACCGAGCAGGCTGCCATGGCAGACTCTGCCACCACGCTCGACGGTGGCACCTCCGCAGCGGCGGACACGGGTGAGGCCATCTCTGACATTCGCTTGCTCAGCTTTGACGGCACGGGCGCGGCGGGGCAGTACCTGCCCGACTCTATCTCCCAGGTGGCAGATTCCTACGGCGTTTCCATCACGAGCGACTTTCGCTTTACCAAGAACGCTCAGACCATCTCTGACCTCTCCATCTTGTGGACGGAGCGCGCCGAGCTCGAGGCATCTGAGGGTAGCGATAACGCCGGCGAGGGCTCCATGGACACGAGCGAGAACCCAGACCTCTCATCTCTCAAGGCCGAGCACGACGTGCTCAAGGGCGCCCGGTTCTACACCTACGGTGCGAATGACGAGCTCGTGAGGCTCACGGGCGCCGCACGCGTGGCCGAGATGGGCGAGGGAACGCTCATCGACCACTTTGACGCCTACGTGAGCAATGCCGGGGCAAACGAGGTGAAGGCCGTGATCCTCGGCACCACCTATGGTGCAGGCGGCGAGACCGTGACGCGCGAAGCCGAGACGGTTGCGGGCGACACCGTGAGCTTTAAGGTGCCCATGCGCACGTCTGCTATGTACACCGCAACCGAGGCCTACACGGATAAGATCTCTGTTCCCTCCGTGGCGGCAGACTACGACTCGGTGCGCACGGGTGCGGAGACGAGCCTGCAGTTCAACGTGGTCAACGAGGGCGTCCATGCCATCACGGGGCTTTCCATCAAGGTGGGCGATACCACAACAACCTATGGCAGCGCGGCCAAGGATCAAGAGCCGCTAAACCTTATGCCTGGCGACACCCTCTCGCTCTACGCAAACTACAGCGTGCCTGGGAATGGTGTGGTTGATCCTACGTACGAGGTGACGGCTACCTTTGACGAGGGCGCTGGCGCCACGGGCTCCGCCGAGGTGGAGGGCGAGGGCGGCATCTTGAGCTTCTTTGCCGCGGATGGCGCCACGGCTAAGGGCACCGTGCTGCTTGACCGTCCTGACGTGTCCGTAACGTCGGCGCAGGTTACCGCCGAGGCCGAGGGCAAGCGCACCTTCCAGGTGAAGCTCAACAACACGGCCGACGCCACGCTGGCCAAGAAGGGCCGCTCGGTGCGCCTGGGCTTCTACACCGACGCCGCCTGCGAGAAGCCGGTCGCGAGCAAGTACCTCACGGATATTGACGGCAGTGAGATTGCGGATGGTGCGCTCACCATCAACGGCGATGCCAATCTCAAGATGATCGACGAGGGCGGCTACGCCACGCAGGTGGTCTTTGATGCGGCGCAGTTCGCGGCCGACTCTGAGGCGGAAGGTGGCAACGGTATGCCTGGTGCAGTCGAGATTCCCGCTGAGGGCATCAAGGTGTTCGTAAAGGCCGAGGTGCTGCAAGACGACGCGGCCTATGGCGAGCCGGACTACACCAACAACTACGCCACGCTCACCTGCGACAACCTGGCCGAGCGCACGGGCGAGGGCGTGAGCGTCACGAGTGACTTGGTGGTTGACGCCGAGTATGACAAGGCTACCGTTAACGTGAGCCTGCGCAACAACCGCCTCGCCACCACCGAGACCGGTAACGTGATCGTGACCCTGCTCGGCAAGAACAACGAGGTGCTTGCCGAGCAGCAGAGCTACGTGCCCGGCAAGGGTGAGGGCGCGGAGAACGGCCTGGTGACACTCAAGGGCGAGGCATCCGAGGACAAGACCTTTACGTTCGCCGCCAGCGACGAGCTCGACGTCACCAAGGTGGCTGACGTGCGCGTCACCTACTCCGACGCTGTGCTCGATAAGGAGAACGCTAACCTTGCCACGGTGACGGCGGACGGCGTGGAGCTCAGCTACAGCGAGACCACCGACGAGGACGACCGTGTCACCCGTACCTACAGCGGCACCGCCTCGAGCAGCCTCGCCAAGACCCTGCTCACCCTGGTGCCCGCGAACCTCGACGCCACCATCACCGTCAACGGCCGCGAGTACGGCGACGACATGCGCAGCGTGACCCTCTCACCTGGCATGAACCGCTTCGAGATCGTGGTGACGGCGCCCGGCAGCACCGAGGGGACGCCCATCACCAAGACCTACCTGCTCGAGATCACAAGCGAGCGCAGCTGGGGCGGCGGCTCCGCGACCTATCCCGTGACCGTGCCCGAAAAGACCGCCCACGGCACCGTGACCGTTAAGCCCGAGAGCGCCAAGGCCGGTGAGCGCGTGGTGGTGACGCCCAAGGCGGACGAGGGCTACGTGGTGGGCGGCGTCACCGTGACCGACGCGGAGGGAGCGGGGCTCAAGGTCACCGCCGAGGCGGACGGCACCTACAGCTTCGAGATGCCCGAGGGCGGTGCCACGGTCTCGGTGCGCTTCGCCTGCGACGGCGGCGAGAGGTGCGCCAGCCGCGGCTTCTCCGACGTGCCGGCCGGCACCTGGTACCACGACGCCATCGACTGGGCGGTCACGAACGGCGTGCTTCATGGCTATGACGGAACCTCCCTCATGGGGCCCGAAGACCGCCTGACCCGCGCCCAGCTCGCCGCGATTCTGTACAACGTGGCCCGCTCGCCCGAGGCCGACACCTCCGTGCTCGGCGTCTTCTCCGACGTGGACGCCGACGCCTGGTACGGAAAGGCGCTGGCGTGGGCGGTCGCGCAAGGCCTGCTCACCGGCTATGGCGACACCGGCCGCATGGGCCCCGACGACACGCTCACCCGCGAGCAAGCCGCCGCGGTACTCATGCGCTGGAGCGCCGGGCGCGGGGACGACGTGGACGGACGCGACGGGCTCGAGCGGTTCCCCGACGCCGGGGAGGTTTCCCCGTGGGCGGAGCAGAGCGTGTCCTGGGCCGTGTCGGCAGGGGTGATCAACGGCGTCGAGCTGCCCGACGGCACCATGGCCCTCGATCCGCAGGGAGACACGACCAGGGCGCAGTTTGCGGCGCTCGTCATGAACCTCCTTGGGGAGGGACGACTGGGCTAGGATAGGGAAGACGGCGAAATGTGGTGGGGCGCGAGCGCATTCAGGCTCGCGCCCCCGCGTCTTTTCGAGGAGGGGGCATGTCGGCACTCGATGTGGCAAACGTTGCGCTCGACGGCTACAGCGCGCTTCTGTGCGTGCTCCTTGCCGTTTACGTTGCCGTTGCCGATGACCGCAAAGATCCCGTCAACGCGTGCTTCATGGGCGTGTGCGCGTCAAACGCCGCGATGGCGCTTGCCGACGTGGTCTCATGGCTGTGGGAGCCTCCCTTGAGCGGGGCGCGCCACGCCATGCTTGCCGTGAGCGTGGTCGTGTATTGGGCGGCGCCTGTTGTGCTGTTCTCATGCTTTACGGGCTATGTGGTGAGCTATCTGAGGCGCCGGGTGGCCATGAGCGAAGGGTACCTGAGGCGCTCGGCCCTTCTGATGTGCGTGTATCTGGTGCTATGCGCGGTCTCGACCATGTATCCCGCCTTCTGGTCCGTGACCGCGGAGGCGGGCTATGTCCGAGGCCCGCTCTTCATGCTCGGGCAGGCCATCCCGTTTGCCCTCCACCTGAGAAACGCGTGGATAATCCTCGTCCACCGCAAGTACCTGGGTGGCCACGAGATGCTGGCGCTGCTCGGCTACATCGCCCTGCCCTTCGTGGCTGAGGCGATACAGGCTGCCTGCTTTGGCGTTGCCTTGGTGAACACGGCGGTGGCGCTCGCCACGCTGCTCATCTTCATGAACATCCAGGCCAGCTACCGCGCCGAGCTGGCCGAGCGCGAGCGTGAGCTGGCCGAGGCGCGCGGCAACGTGATGCTCTCGCAGATTCAGCCGCACTTCCTCTACAACACGCTCACGGCCATACGCGAGTTGTGCCAGAGCGATCCGGAGCAGGCGGCTCAGATGATTGGCCGCTTCTCGCGGTACCTGCGCGAGAACATGGCCTCCCTCACGAGCCGCGAGCCCATTGCCATCGAGCGCGAGCTGCGCCATGTGGCTACCTACCTCGAGCTTGAGCAGCGGCGCTTTGGCGAACGCCTGGAGGTGGTGTGGGAGGTGGGCTCCCGCTCGTTTGCCTGCCCGCCTCTCGTGGTGCAGCCCGTGGTAGAAAACGCCGTGCGCCATGGCGTGACCAAGCGCGTGGAGGGCGGGCAGGTGCGCATCTCCACCTTTGAGGAGGAGGGCGCCAACTATGTTGAGGTGCGCGACAACGGTGTGGGGTTTGACGTGGCGCGCGTGCTTGCTGGCGCGCAGGGCACGGCCGAGGGCGCCCGCGTGCTTGCCACGGGCGATCATGTGGGGCTATGCAACGTGGCGCTTCGCCTGCGTGAGGTGTGTGGCGGGACGCTGAGCGTCACGAGTGTGCCGGGCGAGGGAACCTGCGTGCGGCTACGATTCCCCAAGCGCCCGTGCGCCGCGCCAGGGGCGCAGCGGCACGCATCCGCACCAGGGGCGCCATGCGGGACGCGAGGCCAGAAGCGGGCGTCGCGCGTTGGGCAAAATGATGGTGAGGGGGATACCCATGCCTAGGCAAACGCTCATGGCGGTCGACGACGAGCCCTTGGCGCTGCGCGATCTCATGCGCGCGCTCGAGGCCCGGGCGCCGGGCGCGGAGGTGCGAGGCTTTACGACGGCTTCCGAGGCGCTCGCCTTTGCGACCGGCCACAAGGTGGACGTGGCGTTTTGCGACATCGAGTTGCCCGAGACCAACGGCATCGCACTCGCCAAGCAGCTCAAAGACGCACAGCCGGCGCTGCACATCGTGTTCGTCACGAGCTACGAAAAGTACGCGCTCGAGGCCTATAGCGTGCACGCCACGGGCTATCTGCTCAAGCCGGTGGACGCCCAAGAGCTCGAGCGCGAGCTCACCTTCATATACGGGCGCTCGCCTGCGGAAGGCTCGCGCGTGGAGGTGGTGACCTTTGGCGGCTTTGAGGTGTATGTCGACGGCAGGCCCGTGGCCTTCAGGCGCGCAAAGGCCAAGGAGCTGCTTGCCCTTTTGGTTGACCATCAGGGCACGGGCGTCACTGCGCGCGAGGCCAGCTCCGTGCTCTGGGAGGACGAGCCCTATGGCCGCGCCCAGCGCAGCTACTACCAAACCACCGTGGCGAGCCTTCGCGCCTCGCTCGAGGGGGTGGGCGCGGCGCATATCCTGGAAAAGGGCTGGAATAGCCTCGCCATACGGCCAGACGCCATCAGCTGCGACCTGTACCGCTTCTTGGCCGGAGATCCGCTTGCCGTAAACTCCTATCGAGGCAGCTACCTGCCAAGTTATTCGTGGGCGGAGTTCACCGTGGCTCGCCTGGAGAGCGGGAGGTAGTCGTGCGTTGACACAAGTTGTGGGCGCGGCGTGGAGGGTTGCCGCATGGGGCGCCAAGGCAAAATTCCTATGGTCAAACGGCGCGTAAAGGCCTATTCTATTGAGCTGCACTGTGAAGGCTCCTGCCGATTAGCCGAGACGCAGGAGGCATGAGGGTAACGGGGAGCACGCCACGTGGGCCTGCTACCTGCGCCAACCCCATGCTGAGAAACCCCAGAAGGAGTGAACTATGGCTGAAGAGAAGTACGTCCCCCGCTTTAAGACCAAGTACAACGACGAGGTCCGCGCCAAGCTCATCGAGCAGTTTGGCTACACCAACCCCATGCTCGTTCCCAAGATCGAGAAGATCGTCGTGAACATGGGCGTCGGCGAGGCTGCCACTGATTCCAAGGCCATCGACGGTGCCGTCGCCGACCTGCGCCTCATCACCGGCCAGCAGCCCACCATCCGTCGTGCCCGCAAGTCCATCGCTACCTTCCACCTGCGTGAGGGCCAGCCCATTGGCGCCAAGGTCACCCTGCGCGGCGACCGCATGTGGGACTTCCTTGACCGTCTGATCTGCGTTGCCATCCCCCGCATCCGCGACTTCCGCGGCATCTCCGCCAAGAGCTTCGACGGCCGTGGCAACTTCTCCATGGGCGTGACCGAGCAGCTCATCTTCCCGGAGATCGACTTCGACAAGATGGACAAGACCCGCGGCATGGACATCACCATCGTTACCACCGCCAAGACCAACGAGGAGGGCAAGGCTCTTCTTGAGGGCTTTAACTTCCCGTTCATCAAGGCGTAGGTATAGCAATTCCGCTGCCGGGGCCTAGGTCTCGGCAGCAGCCGCTCAAGCGGCGAGGCAGCCGCGCAAAAGCGTGGCCAAACACTCCGAAGGAGGATTTGTGGCTAAGACATCGATGATCGTCAAGGCTCAGCGTGAGCCGAAGTACTCGACGCGCACCCAGAACCGTTGCCAGCGCTGCGGCCGTCCGCACAGCGTCTATCGCAAGTTCGGTCTGTGCCGTGTGTGCTTCCGCGAGCTTGCGAGCAAGGGCGAGCTTCCCGGCGTCCGCAAGGCTAGCTGGTAAACCCAGCTCCAGGACAGAAGGAAGACTCCCGTCTAGGCGCTCTGGCCACGGGCCAGCGTGAACCGGACGAAGAGGTTCATCCCCAACGAAGGAGAATCCCAATGAACGTTACCGATCCGATTGCTGACATGCTCACGCGCATTCGCAACGGCAACACCGCGGGCAAGGACATGATCACCTGCCCGTCGAGCAAGGTGCTCGTTGAGGTTGCCCGCGTCATCGCGGAGGAGGGCTACGTCGAGTCCTACTCCGTCGAGGACACCGAGCCCCAGAAGACCCTCACCGTCACCCTCAAGTACGGTGCCCGCCACGCCCGCATCATCCGCGGCATCAAGCGCATCTCCAAGCCTGGTCTGCGCATCTACTCCAAGGCCGAGGATCTCCCCCGCGTCCTTGGTGGCCTTGGCACCGCCATCATTTCCACCTCCAAGGGCGTGATGAGCGACCGCGACGCTCGCAAGCTTGGCGTCGGCGGCGAAGTCATCGCCTACATCTGGTAACCCACGGCAGGATAGGAAAGGAGACATAATGTCGCGCATTGGCAAGAAGCCTGTCCAGATTCCGGCTGGGGTCACCGTGACCATCTCCGGCAACACCGTGAACGTCAAGGGCTCCAAGGGCGAGCTCGAGCGTACGTTCTCTGACCTTGTGACCATCGCCCAGGAGGGCGAGGAGGTCATCGTCACCACCAACGATGAGACCCGCGAAGCAAACGCTCAGCACGGTCTTACCCGTACGCTCATCAACAACATGGTGATTGGCGTGTCCGCTGGCTTCGAGAAGAAGCTCGAGCTCACCGGCGTTGGCTACCGTGCCACGCTCAAGGGCAAGGACCTCGATCTTTCCCTCGGCTACTCCCACCCCGTGATCTACCAGGCTCCCGAGGGCATCACCTTCCTCGTGCCTGACAACACCCACATCACGGTGCAGGGCATCTCCAAGGAGAAGGTCGGCCAGGTTGCCGCCGAGATCCGCATGAAGCGTCCGCCCGAGCCGTACAAGGGCAAGGGCATCCACTACGAGGGCGAGCACATCCGTCGTAAGCTCGGCAAGGCCGCCAAGTAGTCTAGCTTCGCTAGGTCATAGAAGCCCGCCACCCTGTCAGGTGGCGGCGTGACTAAGGAGATTCTTATGGATAAGAACCAGGCTAAGCGAGCTGGCCTCAAGCGTCGCCAGCGTCGCGTTCGCTCCAAGATCAAGGGCACTGCCGAGCGTCCCCGTCTCAGCGTGCACCGCACCAACGCCAACATCTACGCTCAGCTGATCAATGACGTTGAGCACGTCACCATCTGCTCTGCCTCTACGCTCGATCCTGAGTTCCGTGCCACGGGCAAGACCGCTTCCAACAAGGAGGCTGCTGAGCTCGTTGGTCAGATGGTTGGCAAGCGCGCCCTCGAGAAGGGCGTCACCGAGGTCAAGTTTGACCGCGGTGGCCACATCTACCACGGCCGTGTTCAGGCTCTCGCCGAAGGTGCCCGCGCCGCGGGCCTGAAGTTCTAGGAGGTATCTGTAATGGCTCGTAACCAGAAGCAGCAGCGCGACGCCTCCGAGCTCCAGGAGCGTGTCGTCTTCATTCACCGCGTTTCCAAGACCGTCAAGGGCGGCCGTCGCATGTCCCTCATGGCCCTCGTGGTCGTGGGTGACGGCAAGGGCAACGTGGGCATCGGTACCGGCAAGTCTGCCGAGGTGCCCCTGGCCATCCAGAAGGCCGTCGACGACGCCAAGAAGAACATGTTCAAGGTTCCTCTGACCGAGGCTGGCTCCATCCCGCACGACGTCATGGGCAACTTTGGCGCTGGCCGCGTTCTCGTCAAGCCCGCCATCGAGGGTACCGGCGTCATCGCTGGCGGCCCCGTGCGTCCGCTCTTCGAGCTCGCCGGCATCAAGAACTGCCTCTCCAAGTCCATGGGTTCCAGCAACGGCCTGAACATGATCAAGGCTGCCGCCGAGGCCCTGAAGCAGCTCTCCAGCCCGGAGGAGACCGCCGAGCGTCGCGGCCTCACCGTCGCTGAGATGTTCGTTGGTAAGGAGAACTAACCATGGCCAAGACTCTCACCGTCAAGCTCGTCAAGAGCGCTGTGTGCGGCGTCAAGAAGGATCAGACTCGCACCGTCCGCGCCCTTGGCCTGCGCAAGATCAACAGCACCAACACGCTTCCCGACAACGAGAGCGTCCGTGGCATGATCTTCAAGGTCAAGCACCTCGTCACCGTGGAAGAGAACTAGGAGTCATCCATGCAGCTTCACGATCTGCGTCCCAACCCGGGCGCCAAGAAGAACCGCAAGCGCATCGGCCGTGGCAATTCCTCTGGTCACGGTACGACCGCCGGCCGCGGCAGCAACGGTCAGCTTTCCCGCTCTGGTGGCGGTAAGGGCGCTGGCTTCGAGGGTGGTCAGACCCCCCTCGCTATGCGTCTCCCGAAGCTCCCCGGCTTCAAGAACCGCAACCGCGTGGAGTACACGCCGGTTAACGTTGAGCGTCTCGACGCCTACTTCAACGATGGCGACGTGGTGACCACCGAGTCCCTCATTGAGAAGGGCATCGTCAAGAAGCACTACGAGCTCGTTAAGGTGCTCGGCGGTGGCGAGCTCACCAAGAAGCTCACCGTGAGCGTTGACAAGGTCTCCGAGTCTGCCAAGGCCAAGATTGAGGCCGCTGGCGGAAAGGTCGAGCTCCCGTGCTAAAAGGCATCTTCAACGCGTTTCGCGTGAAGGAGCTTCGCACCAAGATCCTGATCACCGTGGGCATCCTCGTGCTGTACAGGATCGGGGCTTATATCCCCGTGCCGGGCATCCCCTTCCAGGGGATGCTCTCGGCATATCAGTCGAGCTCCGACGCAAACAGCGCCATTGCAGTGCTGAACCTGTTCAGCGGCGGCGCGCTTTCTCGCGTGTCGGTGTTCTGCCTCGGCATCATGCCCTACATCACGGCCCAGATCATCATCCAGATGCTCCAGGCCGTGGTTCCGAGCCTTGGTGCCCTTGCCCGCGAGGGCGAGGCTGGCCAGCGTAAGGTCACTCAGTACACGCGCTACCTCACGGTGGGGCTTGCGCTGCTGAACTCCGTTGGCTACCTCTTCCTCTTCAAGAGCTCGAGCTTCGGCATCGACTTCTCCGCAACCGGCATGCCCGAGTTGCTGATGGATGTCGTCGTTGTGGTCACGATGCTCGTGGGCGCCATCCTCATCATGTGGATGGGCGAGGTCATCACTCAGCGTGGTATTGGCAACGGCATGAGCCTCATCATCTTTGCCAACATCATGGCCGGCCTGCCGACTTCGATCATTCAGTCGCTGCAGACCTCTGAGAATGGCGTCATCCTCACCATCCTCGTGGTGGTTGTGATTCTGGCGGTCGTCCCGTTTATCGTCTACATCGAGCGCGGCCAGCGTCGCATTCCGATCCAGTACGCTAAGCGTGTGGTTGGTCGCCAGCTGATGGGCGGTCAGTCTACCTTCCTGCCCATCAAGGTGAACACGGCCGGCGTCATCCCGATCATCTTCGCGAGCGCCATCCTGTACCTCCCGGCACAGATTGCCGTGTTCTTCCCTAACGTTGGCTGGGTTAACGCCTTCGCCAACGCCGTGAGCTCTGGTTGGATCAACTGGGTGCTCTCGGTGCTGCTCATCTTGGGCTTTGCGTACTTCTACACCTCCATGGTGTTCAACCCGGATGAGACGGCGAGCCAGCTCAACAAGCAGGGCGGTTTCATTCCTGGCGTGCGCCCCGGCGCTCCCACGGCCGCCTACATCAAGAACGTGCTCAATCACATGATTGTGCCGGGTGCCCTGTTCCTTGCCGTTGTGGCAGTGGTTCCGTCCATCCTCTTCACGTTCACGAGCAACTCGCTCATCCAGGCCTTTGGCGGCACGTCCATCCTCATCATGGTGGGCGTGGCCCTAGACACGGTCTCTCAGATCGAGGGCCAGCTTAAGACCGCCAACTACGAGGGTCTCTTCATCAAGTAGCCCTTGCCCGGTAAGGGAGCTGAGGCGCCGCCTGTTCTCAGGTGGCGCCTTTTTTGTGTGTTGGGAGTGCGCAGGTGGGCCGAGGCATGGCGGGGAGCGCGCGAGTTCGAGGCGACGTGCGCGAGGGCGGTAGCGCGCGTTTGGAGGGGTGAGCCGAGTGAGGGCAGGGTAGGAGAGTGCGGGGCGGAGCGCGGGCAGATCTTGCGGGTGGGGAGCAAAAAACAGCTCATGAGCCTGACGGACGCCCGTATTTGCGGTACGCTCTAAGCATTGCTGACCGCCTTGCGCGGACTATTCAACGAGAGGACTGCACATGAACATCGTGTTGCTTGGCGCCCCGGGTGCTGGTAAGGGCACGCAGGCCCAGAAGCTCGTTCAGGAGTACGGCGTGGCTCACATCTCCACCGGCGACCTGCTCCGTGCCGCCGTGAAGGCCGGCACCAAGCTCGGCGTCAAGGCCAAGGGCTACATGGACGAGGGCAAGCTCGTTCCCGACGAGCTCGTCGTTGACCTCGTGAAGGAGCGCCTCGAGGCCGAGGACGCCCAGCGTGGCTTCATCCTCGATGGATTCCCGCGCAACTCCGCACAGGCCGTGGTGCTCGACTCCGCCCTCGCCGAGATGGGCAAGAACCTCGACGCTGCCCTGCTTGTTGACGTGAAGGCCGACGTCATCGTCAGTCGCCTGTCGAGCCGTCGCACCTGCAAGGAGTGTGGCTACACCGCTCCTGCCGGCACGGATAAGTGCCCCACCTGTGGTGGCGAGATGTACCAGCGCGACGACGACAAGCCCGAGACCATCCAGAAGCGCCTCGACGTGTACGAGACCCAGACCTCGCCGCTCGTGGAGTACTACCGCGGCAAGGACATGCTCAAGGTCGTTGACGGTGACCGTCCGGTTGACGAGGTGTACGCCGACGTCAAGGAGCTCCTGGCTCTATGATTCACATCAAGACGCCTGAGCAGATTCGCTCGATGATGGCGGCGGGCTCGGTCTCCAAGATGGCGCTGCGTCGCGTGGGCGCCATGATCAGGCCCGGTATTACCACCGAGGAGCTCGACCGCGTGGCAGAGACGGTCATCCGCATGCACCACGCCACGCCGGCGTTCAAGGGTTACGGCGGGTTTCCTGCGAGCATCTGCTGCTCGGTGAACGAGGAGATCGTCCACGGCATCCCCTCTGCCTCCCGCACGCTCAAAGACGGCGACATCGTCTCCATCGACACCGGAGCCGTCTCTGGTGGCTGGGTGGGTGACAACGCCTGGACGTTTTACTGCGGCACCCCGAGCGAGGCCGACCGGGCGCTCTGCGAAGTCACGCGCGACTGCCTCAAGGCCGGAATTGCCGCCGCCGTTCCGGGCAACCGCCTGGGCGACGTGGGCTACGCGGTGCAGGAGCTCGCTGAGCGGCATGGCTATGGCGTGGTGCGCGACTACGTGGGTCACGGTGTGGGCAAGAAGATGCACGAGGAGCCCAACGTCCCCAACTTTGGCAAGAAGGGGAGAGGAGTGAAGCTCCAGGAGGGCATGGTCATCGCCATTGAGCCGATGATCTGCCTGGGCAAGTACCAGAGCCACGTGCTTCCCAACCGCTGGACGGTCGTCACCAACGATGGTCTCACCGCGGCTCACTACGAGAACACCATCGCCATCACGGCAGACGGCCCGGTGATTCTTACGGCAGACAGCGAGGGCCCCTGGTGCTCGATGCAAGGTGGCGCTGAGTAGCTACTCGCTGAGAAGTTGTGAAGAACCCACGCTACATGGACTTAGCGTGGGTTTTTCGATATGATGTTCAGTCGCTGTGTCACGTATGAGGAAGGTAGCTTCGCAGTGAGCAAACAGGATGCAATCGAGCTCGAGGGTAAGGTTCTTGAGCCGCTGCCCAACGCTATGTTTAACGTTGAGCTCGAGAATGGCCACACCATTCTCTGCACGATCTCCGGCAAGATCAGGATGAACTACATCCGCATTCTGCCGGGCGACAAGGTTGTCGTGGAGATTTCCCCGTACGACCTGCAGCGCGGACGCATTACCTACCGTTACAAGTAGGCCGCGAGGGGCCTTGCCCCGGATGCATGGGCGTCGTGACGAGCCCACAACAGCCAAGGAAATTCTCGCCAGCGGCTGGGCGTATACATAGGAAAGTACGACACACCGAGAGGAAGAACGATGAAAGTACGTCCTTCGGTCAAGAAGATGTGCGACAAGTGCAAGATCATCCGTCGCCACGGTAAGGTGTACGTGATCTGCGAGAACCCGCGCCACAAGCAGCGTCAGGGCTAGGAGAGGAGCACAAGTTGGCCCGTATTAACGGCGTCGACCTCCCGCGCGAGAAGCGCGTCGAGATCGGTCTTACCTACATTTACGGCATCGGCCGCACCAGCGCTACTAAGATCTGCGCCGAGACCGGCGTTGATCCCAGCACCAAGGTTCGTGACCTCACCGAGGATGAGGTCTCGAAGATGCGTGACTACATTGACGCTAACTTTGTCACCGAGGGCGACCTCCGTCGTGACGTGCGTCAGAACATTGCCCGCCTGATGGAGATCGGCTGCTACCGTGGCCTCCGTCACCGCAAGGGCCTCCCCGTCCGCGGCCAGCGTACGCACACCAACGCTCGCACCCGCAAGGGCAAGAAGCGTCAGGTCGGCGGCAAGAAGAAGAAGTAGGGGAGTCTAACCAATGGCTACTGCTAAGAAGGGCGCCCAGACCCGCGGGCGCATCAAGCGTGCCGACCGCAAGAACATCTCCGTCGGTCAGGCCCACATTAAGAGCACGTTCAACAACACGATCATCTCGATCACCGACCCCCAGGGCAACGTGATCTCCTGGCGCTCCGCCGGTATGGTCGGCTTCAAGGGCTCCCGTAAGTCCACCCCGTTTGCCGCTCAGATGGCTGCCGAGGCTTGCGCCAAGGAGGCCATGGAGCACGGTCTTCACAAGGTGGCCGTCTTCGTCAAGGGCCCCGGCTCTGGCCGCGAGACCGCCATTCGCTCCCTCCAGGCCGCTGGCCTCGAGGTCTCGAGCATCCAGGACAAGACCCCCATCGCGCACAACGGTTGCCGTCCGTGCAAGCGTCGCCGCGTGTAGGTAAGGAAGGAATCTAACTATGGCAGTGGATAGGACTCCTGTCCTTAAGAGGTGCCGCGCGCTCGACATCGACCCCATCGTGATGGGCATCAACAAGAAGTCGAACCGCCAGCCCAAGCGTCAGCGTCGCCAGGAGAGCGAGTACGGCCGTCAGCTTCGCGAGAAGCAGAAGGCCAAGTTCATCTACGGAGTGCTTGAGAAGCAGTTCCACATGTACTATGACAAGGCGCTCAAGCTCGAGGGCATTACGGGTGACAACCTGATGACCATCCTCGAGAGCCGTCTTGACAACGTGGTGTTCCGTCTGGGCTTTGCCCGCACCCGCAAGGAGGCTCGTCAGACCGTCCGTCACGGCCATATCGTCGTGAACGGCAAGCGCGTCGACATCCCCTCCTACCGCGTCAAGAAGGGTGACGTTGTTGCCGTCGCCCCCAAGTACAAGGACCTGCTTCCCATCAAGGAGGCCCTGATCTCCTCCGAGCACATGGCCGTTCCGGCTTGGCTCGAGGTTGACATCGAGAAGCTCCAGGGCACCGTCCTTCAGCTCCCGACCCGCGACCAGATCGATCTCGACCTGGACGCCCAGCTCATCGTCGAGCTTTACTCCAAGTAGTAAGCTCGGTTGGAGGTTTACATGTCCGATTTCATCCGACCGAACGTTTCGGTAGAAGAGGTCAGCGAGAACGTTGCCCGCGTTGTTGTCGAGCCGCTTGAGCACGGCTATGGCGACACCCTCGGCAACTCCCTCCGCCGCGTTCTGCTGTCGTCGCTCGAGGGTGCTGCCGTTGAGGCCATCCAGATCGACGGCGTGCAGCACGAGTTCACTACGGTTGAGGGCGTCTACGAGGACGTCACTGATATCGTGCTGAACGTCAAGGGTCTCTCGTTCAAGAGCCTCGGCGTGGGCGATGAGGCTACCGCCTCCATCTCCATCGACGGTCCGGCTACCGTTACCGGCGGCGACTTCGACATCCCGACCGAGTTCACGCTTGTGAACCCCGAGCATCACATCTGCACCCTTGGTGAGGGCTCGCACCTCACCATGTCGATGCGCATTGGCACCGGCCGTGGTTACGTCTCTGGTGAGGACAACGAGCGCGATGACGACCCCATTGGTCTGATTCACGTTGACTCCTTGTTCTCGCCCGTGCGTCGCTGCGCCAAGGCTGTTGAGCCCTGCCGAGTTGGCCAGCACACCGACTACGACCGTCTGGTTCTCGAGGTTGAGACCAACGGTGGCATCACGCCGCGCGAGGCTGTTGTTGAGGCTGCCAACATCATCGACCAGCACATGGGCGCTTTCATGTCCCTGGCTGATGAGGGCGAGCAGGTTGAGGAGCCCTCGATCTTTGCCGCTGGACAGACCGACGACAACACCGAGCTCGACAAGCAGATTGAGGATCTGGATCTCTCGGTGCGCTCCTACAACTGCCTGAAGCGCGCTGGTATCCACTCCGTGCGTCAGCTCGTGGAGTTCTCCGAGAACGACCTGCTCAACATTCGCAACTTCGGCGTCAAGTCGATCGAGGAAGTCAAGGACAAGCTCGAGTCGATGGGTCTGGGCTTCAAGGCCTAGGTTCGCCGCACAACATAGGAGACAAGTGCTATGAGGCATCAGAAGAAGCGCGGTATGAAGCTTGGTACCGACGCGAGCCACACTAAAGCAATGAAGAAGAGCCTCGTTGGCGCGCTTCTGGCCAACGATCGCATCAAGACCACCCTTCCGCGCGCTAAGGCCATTCGTGGCGATGTTGACCGCATCATCACCTGGGCCAAGCGTGGCGACATTCACGCTCGTCGTATGGCCATCGCCAAGGTTGGTGACAAGGAGACCATCCGCGAGATCTTCGAGAAGGCTGCTCAGGGCATGTGGGCCGACCGTAACGGTGGCTACACCCGCATCATGAAGCTCGGCCCTCGCAAGGGCGACAACGCCGAGATGGTCATCATGGAGCTCGTGACCGAGCCCGTGCAGCCCAAGGCCAAGGCCGCCAAGGCTGAGGTCAAGAAGGTGGAGAAGGTCGAGGAGGCTCCCGTCGAGGAGACCGCCGAGGCTGTGGCCACCGAGGAGTAGCCTTTTAGGCCACGCCAATTTCGTGCCAGCGTAGCCGACGCGCAGGCAGCACTCAAATCAAGGGAGGGGTCCACTTTGGGCTCCTCCTTTTGTTTTGATAGCATGCAGTAAGTGATGTGCTGCCTTGGCCTGCCGCGCCGCCGAGTGATGAGGGGACGTTTTTCGTGCTTGAGCTATCGCACGTGACATATGCCTATGAGTTGGGCGAGGGTGGCTCGGGCGAGAACGAGAAGCCGCAGGGCGATGCGCAGGCTGGTGCTGCGGCGCCTGCTCCCGTTGTGCATGACGTGAGCCTCTCCGTTGCCCCCGGCGAGCTTGTGGCGCTTGTGGGCGCCAATGGCGCGGGTAAGTCTACGCTTGGCAAGCTGCTTTGCGGAACGCTTTTGCCGCAGCAGGGTTTCGTGCTGCTCGAAGGCGAGCGTGCCTCTGCGCGTGAGCTCCATGGTGCCGTGGGCTATGTGCGGCAAGACCCCGAAAGCCAGCTCGTGGCACCCGATGTGTTTGAAGAGGTGGCCTTTGGGCCCTGTAACCTCGGTCTGCCTGAGCATGAGGTGCGCTCGCGCGTGAGCGAGGTGCTTGTGCGCTGTGGGCTTGCGGGCTTTGAGGGAAGGCTTGTCTCTGAGCTCTCGGGCGGCGAGAAACAGCGCCTGGCGCTTGCGGGCGTGCTTGCCTTGCGCCCGCGCTATCTTGTCCTCGACGAGGTGACCTCTCAGCTTGACGCCGCTTCGCGCGAAGCGGTGTTGGCCATCATTGATGAGCTGGTGGAAGATGGCGTGGGGGTCATCTCCATTACGCACTATGCGGACGAGGTTGCGCGCGCAACGCGCGTGGTGCGCGTGGGGGCCGAGCGTTTGCCTGCGGAGGACCCCTCGGCCTTGGGTGTGGCGTCTGTGCCTTCAGATGCGGTGCGTCCTGGGTCTTTGCGCGAGGAGCAACCTGTGCCTGTGCCTGTGCCTGGTGCGGCACCCGTCGCGCCCTTTGCCGCTCAGGGGCGCGACCTTGCGCTTGATGGCGTCACGGTTGCCTACGAGGGGCGCACGGTGCTTGAGCGCGTGATCCTTCGCTGCCCCGCCGGAACCCTTACGATGCTCGAGGGTGCCTCGGGCGTGGGCAAGTCAACGCTTGCCCGCGTGGCGTGCGGACTCAGCGAGCCCAACGAGGGGCACGCGTGCGTTGGCGGCGAGCCGGTGGCTCCCGGGCGCGTGGCGCTGTGCCTGCAGCGCTGCGAAGACCAGCTGTTTTGCAACTCCGTGCTTGAGGACGTGTGCGTGGGTCCGCGCAATCTCGGCGCCGCCGCAGACGAGGCACGCGAGCGCGCCGAGCGCGCCTTGCGAGCGCTTGGTGTGGGCGAGGAGCTCTGGGAGCGCTCTCCGTTTGCGCTCTCGGGTGGCCAGCGCAGGCGCGTGGCGCTCGCGGGCATCGTTGCGATGGAGCCGTGGGCCTACGTGCTCGACGAGCCCTCAGTGGGGCTCGATGCCGAGGGCGCAGAGCAGCTCTTTGACCTCGTGGCCGCGCTCGTGCGCACGGGGTATCCCGTGCTGCTCGTTACGCACGACCCGTTTTGGCTGCAACGTCTCGGCGAGGCGGATGCCCGCGACATCCCGCGGGCTCGGTGGCGCCTGCAAGGCGGCTCGCTTGTGCCCGTGGGTGCGTGCGAGCAGGTTGGCGGGGACAAGGGCGCCTCTGCCTCCTTTGGCCTCGGCTCGGCTGGGCCTGGCTCCTGCGGTGGGGCGGCAAGTGTGAGTGGCGCCGCGGCGCGCAAGGAGCCGCGCCTCGATCCGCCCCCGCGCGCGAACACCGCGCAGTCGGGGTCGCGCTTGCACGAAAACGCCGCGCAGTCGGGGTCGCGCCCGCGCCCGAGCGCCGCGCGCACGTTGCCCTTTGGCGGCTACACCAACCGCAACACGCCGCTTCACCGCCTTGACGCCCGCGTAAAGATCGCGCTGTTGCTAGCGTGCACCATCGCGCTCTTTGCCGCAAGCTCCCCTGTGGCCATTGCGGGCCTCGCGCTCATGGTGTGCGCCTGTGCTCGCGTTGCGGGCATGGGTGCAAAGGACCTTGTGCGTGGCCTCAAGCCGGCGGCTGTGATCCTCGTGTTCTCCCTCGTTTCCAACGCGCTCGTGGCCGACGGTACGGGGGACGTGGCCCTTGTGGGCATGCTGGGCCTGCGTTGGGCGGGGGCGCTGCGCGGGGCTCTCGTGGTGGTGCGCATAGCCGTGCTGGTGGCGGCCTCGCTCGTGCTCACCACAACCACCTCGTCAACGGCGGTCGCAGACGCGCTCGCAAGCGTGCTCGCACCGCTTGAGCGCCTGGGCATGCCTGCGGGAGACCTTGCCATGACGGTATCGGTGGCGCTGCGGTTCATCCCGCTTACGGCCGAGGAGCTCGAGCGTATCCGCGACGCGCAGCGCGCTCGTGGCGTGGACTTTGCGTCTGGTGGCGTCGTGGCGCGTGTTGGCCGCTGGCTCTCGGTGCTCACGCCGTTGGTGGTGGCCCTGCTGCGCCGTGCGGACGATCTTGCGGCTGCTATGGCCGAGCGTTGCTATCGTGGACGCGGGCGCACGCGCCTTGTGCGCTCGCTTGGTCGCACAGACGTGGCGGTCTTGCTTGTGGGACTAATGGTGTGCGCCTTGGCGTGCCTGCTCTAGGAGGTTGCGATGACAGATGTGCGCGAGACGCGTGAGAGCACGCCCGAGGGCAGCGCTTCCGCTCCAGTGGCCACGGGGGCGCAGGGCGCACCCGAGCCCGCCCACCAGCCTCCGGCGCGTCCCTCGCTTGCCGAGCGGGCGGCAGATCCGGGCACCCTTGACGGCACGCTCGTGCTCGAGCTGGGCTACCGTGGCGCCGAGTTTGCCGGCTTTGCCGTGCAGCCCACGCAGCGTACGGTTGCCGGCGAGGTGACCCACGCGCTCGAGACGCTGCTGCGGCGCCCCATCGAGCTCACCTGCGCCGGCCGCACCGACGCCGGCGTGCACGCGCTCTCGCAATACGTGAGCGTGCCTGTGGCCGGCTCCGAGCTTGCCCTGCCCGAGCGCCGCCTGATGCGCGGCCTCATCGCCCTCACACCCGACGACATCTCGCCCAGGCGCCTGCTGCGTGCGCCCAAGGGCTTTTCGGCGCGCTTTGACGCCCGCTCGCGCACCTATCGCTACCGCATCGTCTCGGGCGAGGCGCGCCCCGTGCTCGCGTGGGACCATGCCTGGTGGGTCAAGACCCCGCTCGACGCGGCGGCGATGCACGAGGCTGCCCAGCAGCTTGTGGGCGAGCACGACTTCAAGAGCTTCTGCAAGGCGGCCTCTGCCGAGGGCAAGCCTACGCATCGGTGCGTCTTGAGCCTTGCGGTGCACGAGGAGCTTGAGTGCGGCGAGCGCGTGTGCTGCATCGATATTGAGGGCAACGCGTTTTTGCACTCCATGGTTCGCACCATTGCCGGCACGCTCGTTGAGGTGGGGCGTGGCCACAGGGATGGCGCGTGGGTGGGCGAGGCACTTGCCGCCTGCGACCGCATGGCCGCCGGCCCCTGCGCTCCTGCGAAGGGCCTCACCTTTGTGGGCGTGGACTATCCCTCGGAGCTTCTGGCGCCCTGGGAGTAGCCTGCGGCCCCGCCGCCTTTGCTCGTCACGGCTCCTTCACAAAAAGCCCCTGTTGAGGGGGCAATTACGCTCAGTCTATGAACGAGCCCCAGCGTGTGCGGCATGCACCGCCGTGGGTGGTAGTCTCCTTTGTGTGAAATCCACTACCCAAGTGTGGCGTTTGCGGCGCTCGCGCAGAGTCGCGCGCAAAGGCGGAAGAGCCGCCTTATGCCACACGCGCCTGCTTGCCCGGCTCGTTCAAAGGATGTCAGATGGCTCGTACGTCGATGAGGACCCCAAAGGTTTCGGTCATCATTCCGGCCTATAACGTGGATCACTTCATCGGCAGGGCCATCGAGAGCCTCCAGAACCAGACCCTGCGTGACTTTGAGCTCATCGTCGTCGATGATGGCTCCACAGACCGCACGGGCCAGATTGCCGACCACGCCGCCGAGCGCGACATCCGCATCGACGTCATCCATACTGAGAACCAGGGTGCCCCAGCTGCGCGCAACACCGCCCTCGAGCGCGCCCGCGGCGAGTACGTGCACTTTGTTGACGGCGACGACTGGGTGGAGCCCACGATGCTCGAGGATCTCGTGCGCCTAGCCGACGCCCGTCAGCTCGACCTCGTGATTGCCGGCTTTTACATCGAGACGCACTATGGCTCGGCAGACCAGCACACCACCGAGCTTAAGAGCCAGCCGAGCAAGGTCTATGCCTCGCGCGAGGAGTTTCGCTCGGGTGCCTGGCGCCTGTTTGACCAAAACCTCCTCTACACGCCGTGGAACAAGCTGTTCCGCCGAAGCTATATCGAGGAGCGCCACATCCGCTTCAAGCCCACGTTCTGGGACGACTTCCCCTTTGTGCTCGACGTGATTCGCGACATTGAGCGCGTGGCCGTGACGGAGCGGGCGTACTACCACTTCATTCGCCTGCGCGCGGAGAGCGAGACAGCGCGCTGGCGCCCCAACATGTACGAGAAGCGCGAGGAGGAGCACGGCTGGATGCTCGACCTGCTCGAGCATTGGGGGCTTTCGGGCGACGCCTCGAGTACCGAGATGGTGCAGCGTCGCTACGTGGAGCGCCTCGTGGGCTGCATCGAGAACGTGTGCAATCCCAGCTGCAAGCTGAGCTCGCGCGAGAAGCTCGCGCACGTGGAGCAGATCATCTCGAGCGAGCGCGCGCAGCTGGCCGTCTCGGTGGCACGGCCGCATTCGCGCATGATGCGCCTCATGCTTGCTCCCATCCGTGCCAAGAACGCGCGCCTGGCGCTTGCCGAGGGCAACTTCATCTCGTTTGTGAAGCGCCACAACACCAAGCTCTTTGCCACGCTCAAGGCGCGGCGCTAGGACTCCTTGGTGCCGTATGCCTATGGGCGTGGGACGGGGCTGCTGGCTCATATGAGATGGCAGCCCCGTTTTGTGGGCTCATCGCCTGTAACGATTGCATGAAGTATCCAATAAACTGCATAAAACAATATAAAGATGCAAAAAACTGCAAAGTGATGCAATCTGCCTGATCGGCAAGGGCTATACTGTTGGGCTGTTGTGAGCGAGCGCATGCCTCGAGGCGTGCGAGCGGCCGTGCCGTTGAGCTCGCAACGTGCAAGAGGCTCACGTCAGGGGAGAGAAGCATGACGTATACGGTTGGAATCATCGGTGCCGCTGGGTATGCGGGCGCAGAGCTCGTGCGCCTCGTGCTGCAGCACCCGGAGTTTGAGCTTGCGGTCATTACGTCTAACGCAGATGCCGGCACCGCGCTCGCCGATGCCTACCCGGCCTTTGCGGGCGCCTCGTCCCTCGTGTTCACCACGCATGACGACCCCGCCGTTAAGGACTGTGACCTCGTGTTTCTTGCCGTGCCCCATACGGCTGCCATGGCTCAGGTGCCCAGCCTTCTCGCGGCGGGCATCACGGTGGTGGACCTTTCGGCAGACTACCGCCTCTCTGATGCCGCCGTCTTTGAGCAGTGGTATGCCGCCAAGCACACCTCGCCCGAGCTGCTCGCCACGCGCTCCTTTGGCCTGCCCGAGCTCTTTGAGGCCGACATCGAGCGTGCCCGTGACGAGCGCGCCGCCGGCCGACCCGCCCTTGTGGCCTGCGCGGGCTGCTATCCCACGGCAACCTCGCTTGCCGCTGCGCCTGCCATTCGCGCGGGGTGGACGAGTGGCCTTGTGGTGGTTGACGCCAAGAGCGGCGTGACGGGTGCGGGCAAGGGCTGCAACGCCAAGACCCACTTCTGCAACGCCGACGAGGACGTGCAAGCCTATAACGTGGGCAAGCATCGCCACACGCCCGAGATTGAGCAGATTCTCGGCAAGCCGGGCGAGATTGTGTTTACCCCGCACCTCGTGCCGCAGAAGCGCGGCCTTCTCTCCACGGTGTACCTGCAGCTTGCTGAGGCGGGCAGGGCACTTTCGATCGAGGAGATGGTTGCCCACTACAAGGCTGCGTATGAGGGGCATCCCTTTGTGCAGGTGCTCGCGGCGGGCTCGCTGCCAAGGACGGCGAGCGTGGTGGGCACCAACATGTGCCACGTGGGGCTTGCCGTAAACGAGCGCACCCACACGCTCGTGGCCATTGGTGCCATCGACAACCTCTGCAAGGGCGCGGCGGGGCAGGCGGTGCAGTGTGCCAACCTCGTCTTTGGCTTGGACGAGCAGGCCGGCCTTTCGCGCGTGGGCATGCCGGTGTAGCGCTGGCGCTTCGGTGCCGAGCATACGTGCGCATCATGACGGTTCACGCCGGCCCGTTGTGGCCGGCGCTCATCCATTGCCAAACCCATCTCCGTTGCAAAAAAGGAGTGACATGCAAGATACCCAGACGCCCAAGCTGGCCGTGGTTCCCGAAGGCGGCGTAGCCTCGCCCAAGGGCGTGCACGCCGGCGGCATTCACGCGGGCTTTCGCAAGAATCCCGGCAGGCTCGACCTCGCCTTGGTTGAGCTCGACCGCCCCTGTGCGGCTGCCGGTGCCTTCACCACCAACAAGTTTTGCGCCGCCCCGGTAACCGTCTCGCGCTCGCACCTAGGTGCCGGCGGCTGCGCCGAGGTTCGTGCTGTGGTCATCAACTCGGGCAACGCCAACGCCGCCACGGGCGAGGAGGGCCTGGAGTGTGCCGAGGCCACCTGCCGCATCGTGGCCGATGCCGTGGGGTGTGCCCCTGAGCAGGTACTCGTTGCCTCCACGGGCGTCATTGGCCAGCTGCTTGACGTGGCTCCGTTCGAGACGGGCGTGCCGGCGCTCCACGAGAAGATTGCCGCTGCCCATGTCAGCGAGGACGCCCGAGCGGAGGGCGGCCACGACGCGGCGCACGCCATCATGACCACCGACACGCACCCCAAGGAGCGCGCCGTAAGCTATGAGGCCACGGGTGCGCTTGCCGGCCACACCATCACGGTGGGCGGCATGTGCAAGGGCTCGGGCATGATCATGCCCAACATGGCCACCATGATCGCCGTCATCGCCACCGACGCCCCCGTTGCCCCTGCGGCGCTCCACGAGGTGCTCATCGACGTGGTGAAGGCAACCTTCAACAAGGTGACCGTTGACTCCGACACCTCCACCAACGACACGTGCATCGCGCTTGCCACGGGCGAGGCCGCACCCGACGCTCCCGCCATCGAGCCGGGCACGCCCGAGGCGGCGGAGCTCGCGGCGGCGGTCAATGCCGTGTGCCAGTACCTTGCGCGAGAGATTGCGGCCGACGGCGAGGGTGCCACCAAGCTCGTGACGGTCACCGTCGCCGGTGCCGCCACAGACGAGGAGGCAGACCTCGCGGCGCGTACGGTTGCCAATTCTCCGCTGGTAAAGACGGCCATCTATGGCCACGATTGCAACTGGGGACGCATCGCCGCCGCGCTTGGGCGCTCGGGCGCCGCCTTTGACCAACGCGATGTGGACATCGACATCATGGGCATGCCCGTATGCCGTGACGGCCTTACCATCGCTTTTGACGAGGACGAGGCGCTGCGCCGCTTTGACGAGCCCGAGATCACCATCTGGGCAGACCTTGGAGCCGGCACCTGCGAGACCACCGTCTGGACCTGTGACCTCACGCACGACTACGTGAAGATTAACGGCGAGTATAGGACATAGC